>OGII01002276.1_pt1 | contig 11508 bp, 8 predicted proteins | sample 1571701 | NCBI WGS metagenome assembly OGII01 (sample SAMEA2581950, study PRJEB24529) | metagenome | biome: Human gut stool | place: China | collected 2011
CTTGAAATTATCAATATCCAGCATCATGACGGTACAGGGAACCTTCGCATCGATCATCTGCTCCAGATCCTTCATGAACTTGCTGCGGTTCGGCAGTCCGGTCAGGAAGTCATGCTGGGATGCCGATTCCATGATCGCACGTGCCTGCTCCAGTTCCTGCAACAGCTTTCGTCTGCGGTAATTATCGAAGCACACCCAGCAGATAATAACATTGAGTGCAGCGATAAGTATAAGTGCCGGTATCAAAGCCTCACGGTTCCTGGCAAAAAAGCTCTCCCGATGATTTACAAATTCGGTATCTTTCGGAAACTGCGATGCCTCCAGTCCGAACTTTCGCATGACATCTTCATCTACGCAGTAAATGTTGGGGCTGTCCTTTACCACATTGATCTCTGCACTATCGGTACCATTCGCGATATCCATGGCCATCTGTGCTGCGATCTCTCCGGACTTATACATGGATACTACATTACCACCCAGCAATCCTTCACCGATCCCGCCCTCCACCATGCGGTACACCGGCACCTTGGAATAAGTGACGAGCATACGGATCGCCTGCGAACTGGTATACTGCTTGCCACTGCCATCATTTGACATTACAATGTAGATCAGTATGGTATTCTCATCCGCCCCTCTGAGTGCCTGCTGCAACTGCGCAGTTGTCAGTTCGGAAGAATTGATCTCAGAGAATTCCAATTGCGGATATTCTGCCTCGGCACTGTAAAAATTCTTACGCTCTGCCTCACCGGTCACAGAATCATCCAATATAGCCACTACTTTGTCTGCTGACGGATTTACCTTTAATGCCATATCGATATTTTTTTCCACTGACAGCTTCTCCAATATCCCGGTTACCAGGGGATTCTTCGCTGCTTCCAGGGCATATTCCTCATCATTGACACCTTCAAAAACAATGGGGATGTCATCAAACAGTTCCTCCCTGAATGTCATTGCATAACGGAGTGCGGCATCATCTCCCACGATCACGACATCATAGGGATCTGAATGATCCAGATGGTACTTCAGCATTTCGTCAAACATTGCTGCTGACTCTTCCGTCCGGAAGCGCTTCGTATCCATGAATTCATAATCCACGGTGGTATTCTCGTCGACCCCCGCCTTGATTCCTTCGATCTGCGTCTGGACTGTGTCCCAGCCATAAGAATACGAGCTGATAAACAATACCCGCTTTCCCTGATTCAGATTCTGTGCTTCTGCCGTTACTGACACCGTCCCAATAGTCCCAATGCCTATGAGAACAGCCAGCGCAAACAGCCATGCTTTCCACTTTCTCATATTCCTTCCCCCTAATTCCAACAGGTATGCTACCGGGGTCAAAAGTCTGAACTCAATACCACGATATAAGGAATTACATCACTGGTACTATTGTACCACATTGCCTGCTGAAAGCAAAGAGCTTAATTTAATCTTACGATAATACCTTCTTCTTTTTTCTGTTTCATTTTTCCGATAACGGTAGGGATTGCTCCGAGCGCCACAAACAGATACTGTAGAACCAGATTGCCTATGTAGCTTCCCATATCAATAATTTCTGCGGAAAGTGCCGCAGGGATCAGTCGATAACACTCGAACAGACTATAACCTGCTTCCGCACCGCCGCCCTGATTGAACAAAATAATCGCCCAGTCCACACGGTCTGCAAAATACGTCATAAGGATCATGATCACAGCGCTGATGACTACTGCCTTTTTGGTCAGTTTTCCGCCCAGCATCTCATATCCCTTCAGAACGCACACCGCCATGATCACACCGGATAATGCTGCTACATATCCCAACTGGCTTAAGATCAGAACACTGAGCATTCCCAACAGGGATCCTAACAGGGCACCTACAATACCGCCTACGATGTTTTCTTTCTTCTGCGCCGTCTGTTGTGCATTCATCGCGATGTCACTGCGCATCTTCATCTCGCAGTCCGGACATAAATGATAGTATTCACCGCCCATTCTGAACGCTCCGGTCTCTACATTCTGACCGCACAGATCACAGCAGGGGCTGTAACTGTTTGTACGCAGGAATGTCGTTGTAGCTGCAAGTGCTTCGTTCAATGTATCCTTACATTTTTCCGCATTGGACTGTGCCTTCAGTGATACTCTGATATCCAGATTCTTCTGACCAAAACTCGCGATCTTCTTGCTGCTTTTCTGAAACCCTTTCACTGCCTGCTTGTCAAATGTCGACCCGTCAGCGCTTTTTGCCGCCGTATGCAGTACCATCATATACGGATATCTTGCATCGGGTGCATAGACGATAAAGTCAAACCCATCCCGTTCCCCATGAAACAAGTCATTGGTTTCATCATAACGCAATCCGGTTCCCATGGCAATCTGCTGATAATTTTCAATCTTCTTTTTCTGATTCATTTTTCTTCCCATCCTTTGTAATAGAAAATTAGTAATCGCTCTGAAAAGTTACGAAAACCACACTTTTCCATTTTACACTTTACCGTGTCAACATGCAACCCTATTAGGGGGTTTTTAGCCGATTAACCTATTTTCTATGAAAAAACTGTAGGCACATCTGTGTAACCTACAGTTTTTGAACTTCCTTATAAATAGAACAAGGTAATCGAAATCACGCAAATACGGATTTGCATTCCATCAGCATTTGATCTCAAGGTAACCTAACAGCTTGCTCATATCGTACTCTTCCAGCACACCCAGATTGGAATCATAGAATTTTCCATCATAGTGTACCAGGTAATGACAGAAACGTCCCATCTTTTCCATCATGATGCAGCACTTAGGCAGTACAGCGGGTCTGCCCTCGGTATATACGATGATGTCGGTATGGTCAATGCCGTAATAGTTCAGTGCAGAGATCACGCGGCCCATGGTAGCCTGCCACTCTCTGCAGTCCATCACGCTGATCACCTCTGCGATAGTAACACCGGCTAACATTGCGACACAAGCCTGACCGCACAGACCGTCTTCGGGCTGGATGATCACGTTCATGCTGTCGATCTTGCGGATCGGGTTCTCGAAGCTGTAAGGGCTGTTCTGGTCCATACGGATCAGAGAGCCGTTAATATGTAACAGGATCTTGTGGAGCACACCCAGCTCTACCTTTACAGCAGCTTCATCGGTGATCACGATCTCGTAATTGCCCTTCTCCTTGGGATGAAGCTCACACTCGATGATATTGTTATCCAGAACGATATCTCCCTTGATGCCTTCTCTCTGATGGCATACTTCCCATACATTAAAAGGAATCTGAATGGTGTATCCTGCATCCTTTTTCTCTACTTTAGATTCAAAAAAATATCTCATGATTCATTCCTCCGTTGCTTTTGCTGTTCCCGAATATTCTCTTAAGAAAAAGATTTACGAAAGCGGTTACATTTTCTAATTTCCTTGATTCTAGCAAAAATTTCCGCCCTTGCAAAGAGCTTGTGGAAAAGTACTTAAAAAAAAACATCCTGTCAAAAAAATATCAAAAAAGCGCCCGTTTTAAAACAGACGCTTTTTATAAATCCAGTGCATTTAAAGCCCTAAAATTGCAGATGCAACGCGGAAATATACTAACAGTGACATTGCATCCACGATGGTGGTGATAAACGGACTTGCCATTACCGCCGGATCAAAGCCGAGACGCTTTGCCAGGATCGGCAGAAGGCATCCAATGATCATTGCGATCACTACCGCTGCTACCAGAGTCAGGCACACGGATGCTGCCACCAGCACCCCTACTTTATCCAATAACAGTAATTTTACAAAGTTCGCTGCGGAAAGTGTGATACCGCAGATCAGTGCCACGCGGATCTCCTTGAATACGACCTTCGGCACATCCCGGTATTCGATCTCATTCAGGGACAATCCACGGATGACTGTAACGCTCGCCTGGCTTCCGGCATTTCCGCCGGTATCCATCAGCATGGGGATATATGCCACCAGTACCGCACACACACTCAGAGCATCTTCAAAAGAAGAAATGATAGCTCCGGTAAATGTAGCTGACACCATCAGAAGAAGCAGCCAGGGAATACGCTTTTTGAAGGTCTCAAATACCCCGGTCTTCATATAAGGCTTATCGCTGGGCACGATAGCCGCCATTTTTTCCATATCCTCCGTGGTCTCTTCTTCGATGATATCCACGATATCGTCCACGGTGATAATACCTACCAGCCGGTTCTCATTGTCCACGACCGGCATGGCTGTAAAGTCGTATTTTTTGAACTGTCTGGCAACTTCCTCCTGGTCCATCAGGGTATTGATGGAGATGACATTTTCATGCATGATGTCACCGATGATCTCGTCACCGTCCATGAGCAACAGGTACCGCAGGGCAACTGTTCCCACCAATCGTCTCTGGGCATCTAAGACATAACAGATATTGATGGTCTCACTGTCGAGGCCTACCTTACGGATCCGCTCGATGGCCTGATTCACCGTCAGATTCTCCTTCAGGTCTACATATTCGACCGTCATGATACTTCCGGCGGAATCTTCCGGATATCGCAGCAGATGATTGATATCTCTGCGTACCTCAGGGCTTGCGTTGGTCAGAAGCTTTTTGACAATGTTGGCAGGCATCTCCTCCAGCAGATCGGCCGCATCGTCCGCCATCAGGTTGTTGATGATGTTCGTTGCTTCCTTATCTGACAGGGACGTGATGATCTTCTGCTGATTGTCCATATCTAAATAGGAAAAAACGTCTGCCGCCAGGTCCTTGGGAAGGATACGGAAGACCTTTAACATCTCTTCCTCTTCCAATTCTTCCAAAAGTCCCGCAATATCGGCATCGTTGAGTTCAGCCAGGTACTGGCGCAGCTTGGTGTACTGCTTGGTGTTAAGAAGCTCTAATACCTCTTCCAGTTCTTTGATCTGTTCCATGATGATCCTCCTTATGATGTTTTCTATGGGTGTAACTTACATGGCAACTTCGCCCCGGAAGTGGGTTGTCAGAGCTCTTCTGTGTACACTTCATAAAAACCACCACCTTTCCTCATGGAATCCTTAAACCGCTATTTTTATTTTATTTCATTGACTATTCTTTGTCAACGAAATAAGTCTCTTTCAATTTCTCAATTTTTACCTTTCCACAGGTGGTTTCTGTCAGGTTTTTCCTGACTTTTTCCTCTTTTTCCACCGGGATAAGTAAAATAAATTTTACGTTTTCGGCATAGATACTGTCTGTGGGAACGATGCCCTGCTGTCCGAAATAATATTGCAGCTTTCCTACGTCATTATAATCTGCCGCGACTTCCAGTTCACAGCCTTTTCGCATGATCCCCGTCTCGCAGTGGGCAAGCCCTTCCTTCACCGCCTGGGTGTATGCCCGCACCAGTCCACCGGTACCTAGCAGGGTGCCACCGAAGTACCTCGTCACCACCACCGCGATGTTGCGGATCCCGGAACCGGTCAACACCTCCAGCATGGGTCTTCCCGCAGTGCCGGAGGGTTCTCCATCATCACTGCAGCGGGTCAGTTCTCCTCTGCTTCCTATGACGAATGCCGAACAATTATGTCTGGCATCCCAGTATTTTTTCTTCATTTCCTCGATAAATGCAAGAGCCTCTTCCTCTGTCTCCACCGGGCGGACAGTGGCGATAAACCTGGATTTTTTCTCTACGATCTCTCCTTCGCCGCCTTCGTAGACGGTCTTATACTGTTCTGTCATTTCTTACTTCCTCCTGCATCTCTTCCAGAAACCGGGATGGTTTCTTCTCATGGCTTCCTACCTTCTTGGTCCAGCAGATGGTCAGTTCCTTCTTGGCACGGGTCATAGCCACATAAAACATGCGCCGCTCTTCTTCCAGATCCGCTTCCAGCACCGCTTTCTTGTAAGGCGTTATTCCTTCCGCCGCATCCAGGATAAATACCTTTTCATATTCCAGTCCTTTGCTGCTGTGCATAGTGGTCAGATGAACACCATCCTTTACTTCCTGCTGCCGCTTTTTTAACTGCTCCATCTCTTCTGTATATTTTTCAATATAGATAAACCATTCTTCATAGGTATGATACTCTCTGGCACTCTCCTGCAGATCTGAGAGCACCTCCAGAAGATCCTCCACATTCATGCGCCGAAACCCGGCGTACTCTTTCAGATACTCTTCGTATCCGATCACATGGCGGATATAATTGATGGCTGCAAAAGGACCCATGCGGCTCATCATCTTCAGATCATACTGCAGCCTCTCGATTCGGTCACACACATAACGCTTATCCTTATAAAAGTTAAGCATATATTCCCAGGAGATCCGCTCATCATTCAGACACTCCCGGCTCAGATACCGTTTGGGACGGTTCAGCACCGGAAGCAGATCCTTACGAAGTCCGCTTCCCATGGCAAGTCTCATATAACAGAACAGATCTCTGGCGATCCAGTGCTGGAACAGATTTGGAACCTGATCCCTCACCCGAAATGGCAGGTTATATTCCATCAGCTTCTGGATCACGACCCTTGGCTGGGTGTTGGTGCGATAAATGACCGCTACCTGGCGAAGCGAACCTCCCCTTGCCTGCCAGTTCTGAATCTCCCTCAAAATATAAGCACACTCCTGCTGCTGATCTGGAAATTCCAGGCTCCGCACCAAAGCTCCATCTCCACCTCGAGCTATGATGTTCTTCGGAAACCGGGTCTTATTCCTGGCGATCACCCGACCAGCTGCCTCTACAATCTGTGTGGTAGAGCGAAAATTATCATTCAGCAGTACCTGTCCTGATTGTGGATAATCCTTCCGAAAATTCAGCATGATCTCCGGTCTGGCACCCCGAAATCGGTAGATGGACTGATCATCATCTCCCACAATGAACAGATTGTTCTCCGGCTCTGCCAGCAGACGCAAAATATCATACTGCAGGCGGTTGATATCCTGAAATTCATCCACCAGTATGTACTGATATTTTTTCTGCCAGGCAGACAGAATATCTTTCCGCTGGGACAACAGTTCCCATGTATAGACCAGCATATCGTCAAAATCAATGAGTCTTGCACGCTTCTTTCGTTCTTCGTAACCCTCGTAGATCTTTCGGAACATCTCTTCCGAACAGTTTTTTGAAAAATAATGTTCCAGTTCTACCCGTTCATTTTTGATCAGACTGATCTCTCCGGCAATCCCCGTGAGAAATTCATTTTCATCATCGATCTCCAGTTTCATCCGGTCTACACTCTCCTTCAGATACTGGCGTCTGGTCTCCTCAGTAATGATATTTGCCACCGTAAACCCATAAGACAATTTCAAAATATTGAAAAAAACAGCATGAAAAGTACCAAACGATACGTTTCCATATCCTCCGGGCGGTTGTGCCTGCTGTTCCATCAGGCGTGTAAAACGCTCCTTCATCTCCGTAGCAGCTGCCTTCGTAAAGGTGATGACCAGAATTGAAGAAGGGGAAATACTGCAGTCCTGTACCAGATACTGCACTCTTTTTGTCACAACGGTGGTTTTGCCCGATCCCGGGCCGGCAAGAACGAGCAGCGGTCCGTCTACATGACGGATCGCTTCGCTCTGCGATTTTGTAAAAGAACTCATAAAGACTCGCTTAATTTATCAATTGCTTTTTCTATACGTGCAATACTTTCTTCTTTGCCGATCACTTCCATGATCTCAGTTGCTCCGCACGGAGTCATCTGTTTACCGGAAGTCGCAGTACGGATCGGCCACATAACATAACCGTTCTTATAGCCTTTCTCCGCTACATATGCACTCAGCATTGCATACAATGCGTCATTGCTATAATCTTCCTGTGCTTTCAGAAGCGGAAGCACCTCTTTTAAAACTGCCAGAGAAGTCTCTGCAGTCGTCTTCATCTTCTTGTGGGTGTACATGGATACATCGTACTCCGGTACTTCCTCAAAGAAATCAATCAGCTCCTTGATATCCGGGAAGATCTCAATACGGGTCTTCACCATGGCAGCGATCTTCTTCAGATCATAATCCTTGGTGATCACTTCTTTGATGATCGGAAGTGCTCTCTCATAGAATGCATCAAAGTCCATCTTCTTAATGTACTCGCCATTCATCCACTTCAGTTTTCCGTAATCGAAAACTGCAGGAGATTTACTCATATGGCGGTAATCAAATTTCTCCACAAGCTCCTCCAGGGACATGATTTCCTGATTGTCCTCCGGTGACCATCCCAGCAGTGCTACAAAGTTCACAACTGCCTCAGTCAGGAAGCCCTGCTCGATCAGATCTTCATAGGAAGAATGTCCGCAACGCTTGCTCAGCTTCTTATGAGTCTCATCTGTAATCAGCGGACAGTGTACATAGACCGGAACCTCCCAGCCAAATGCTTCATACAGACGATTGTATTTCGGTGAAGAAGACAGGTATTCGTTTCCACGAACCACATGAGTGATGCCCATCAGATGGTCATCTACTACATTTGCAAAATTGTAGGTCGGATATCCATCAGATTTGATCAGGATCATGTCATCCAGTTCAGAGTTATCGACGGTAATATCTCCGTAGATCTCATCGTGGAAGGTAGTAGTTCCTGTCTGCGGGTTGTTCTGACGGATAACATACGGAACACCTGCTTTTAATTTTTCTTCTACTTCTTCCTTGCTCAGATGCAGGCAGTGCTTGTCGTAGATCATGATCTCTTTTCCAGCCACTTCCTGCTTCAGGCTCTCCAGACGTTCTTTATCACAGAAGCAGTAATATGCTTCGCCTTTTTCAATCAGCTTCTTAGCATATTCCATGTAGATACCGGATTTTACACGGTCACTCTGTACATACGGACCAACGCCGCCATCTTTGTCCGGTCCCTCATCATGCTTAAGACCAGTTGCTTTCAGTGTGCGGTAAATGATGTCCACAGCACCCTCTACCAGACGCTCCTGGTCAGTATCCTCAATACGAAGAAGGAAATCTCCTCCCTCATGCTTTGCGATCAAATATGCGTATAACGCCGTTCTTAAGTTTCCTACATGCATACGTCCTGTAGGACTCGGCGCAAATCTTGTACGTACCTTTCCCATTGCTTATCTCCTCTTACTATTTCATTCTTCTGCTGATGTCAGACACCAGTAATCTAAAGATAAATTATATACGATTGAGTTTTGTTTTACAAGGGGTTTGTGTTTACTTCCAATATTTGTTATTACGATGAAATCTGTGTGTAAAAACAGCCCCACCCACCATTGATTATGCTGGGAACGTCCGCAGCCCCGGTACTTCCCGAAATCAAGCGCAAGCGCAGATTAAGGGTTCGTACCACCGGGCGAGGAATTAGCGGAAGCGGTTCCCTGAATAACAATGGTGGGTGGGGCTGGGATCATTTGGATATGTTATTTTTCAGGCAATTAGTTTTCAAAATCAACAATTGTCATCACATCGGACACATCCACAGCTTTATCGATCAGCTGATTTTCCAGCATCCAGTCGATATTTTCCTGCCAGCACTCATCGGTCTGGGTCAGGAATGCAGCATCTTCGGTCTCCATAAGCGGGATCAGCGTTGCGCAGGACTGCTCTTCTACAGACTGGGTCAGTGGGAAATTCTCTTCATTCTGATTGTTCATAAGGATTGCCAGGCAGCCGTCTGGATCAGCCTTAAAATCATCAAAGCCTTTCTTTGCAGCGCGAAGGAATCCAGCTACAACTTCCGGCTCATTTTCCAGAAGATCATCGTTGGTCAGGAATACTTCCTCGTAGTAATTCGGAATGCCGTATCCGCTGACACTGAAGTAATTCACGTCAAAGCCTTCTTCTTCCAGCTGCGGAACTTCATGATTTACCAGGCAGCCGATAGTTGCATCCACATTTCCGGTAGTCATGGAACTCATCAGTTCAAATCCTACATTGATCATATTTACATCAGAAGCATCTGCTCCCACATTTTCCATCATACATTTTACAAGAGCTTCACTTAAAACCGTTCCGCCATAACCGATGGTCTTACCAACCAGATCTTCCGGTTTGGTGATATTTTTGTCTTTCAAAGACAGGATCACGTTCAGAGGAGACTGTACGATCGCGCCAATGGATTTGATGCCTGTTCCCTGATTAGCAACGGCCTGGATCACATCCTGCTGATAGTACATACCGATCTCTGCTTTTCCTGCTGCTACCAATGCCAGCGCATCGTTATCATTTGCCGGAAAATGAATCTTCACATCCAGTCCCTCTTCTGCAAAATATCCACGCTCAATGGCAGTATACAGGAAGGTGTGGATGGCATTGGGATACCAGTCCAGAACTACGTTGACTTCTCTTAAGTCTTTGTTATCTGTCTGTGTGTCTGCAGTCTCTGCTGCACTGTTATCTTCTGCCTCTGTTCCTGCTGAAGAACTATTGTCTGCTGACTGCTTGCCACATCCGGTCACAGATGCCACACACATGGTTGCTGCTAATAATATTGCTAATACTCTATGTTTCATTTCACTTATCCTCTCTGATATCAAATATTTTTTGTCGAATGCATGACGAATCACGCCGTTCTTCGCATTCTTAATCGTTTCTCCAACGGATCATACGCTTCTCCAGTGCGCTCACCACACCTACAAAAGCCATGGCCACCACAGAGAGCAGAAGAATCGGTGCAAATACACCTGCTCCATCCAGCTGCGTCATCATCCGTCGGCTGAAATATCCCAGTCCGCTCTGTGCACCCAGCCATTCTCCAATCGCTGCTCCAATGATGGACAGCGGCACTGCCATCTTAATGGCAGAGAAAAAGCAGGGAAGCACTGCCGGAATCTTTAATTTAAAAAAGATCTGGCGTCTGTCTGCTCCAAACGTGAACAGCAGCTCTTCCATCTCTGTTTTCACTGATTTGAACCCATCAAACACAGTGATCGTAATCGGAAAAAATGTAATCAATACGGTTACCAGTACTTTGCTCCAGATGGAATACCCGAACCAGAGCACAAACAATGGCGCCAGTGCTGTAGTCGGAATCGTCTGCGATGCGATGATCAGTGGATACAATGCTTTTTCAGCTACTTCACTTACATCCATCAGGATCGCCAGTCCAAGTCCAAGCACAACGGAAATCAAAAGTCCGATCGCTACCACCGACATGGTTGCCGGAAGATGTGCGGTGAAAAGCGGTCCTCTCAGCTCCCATAATCGCACCAGAATCTGCGTGGGTGACGGCAGGATGTATGCCGCATTGATTCCCATAGCTGCCATCTGCCAGAACATTATAAGTGCTGCCAGAAGGATCAGTGCCGGAAGATTGGCATTTCCTGCCTTTTTCTTATCTCTCATACAGTCTCCCTCCTGAGCATGTCGATCAGGTCTTCTTTCAGCTTCACAATCTCCGGACGCATCAATTCCTCACGGGTACGCGGATACTCTGCCGGAACTTCGATGGATTTCAGATGTGTGATCGGCATATTTTCTACGACCAGAATCCTGCTTGACAGGAAAACTGCCTCTTCCACATCATGAGTAATAAATAATACTGTCTTTTTTTCTCGTTCCCACTGTTCCAGCAGCCACTCCCGCATAGAAAGACGAGTCAGATAATCAAGGGCGGAAAAGGGATCTATATCTACAACAACAAGAAATACGTAGCTAAATAATTCATTTAA
>OGII01002286.1_pt1 | contig 11475 bp, 10 predicted proteins | sample 1571701 | NCBI WGS metagenome assembly OGII01 (sample SAMEA2581950, study PRJEB24529) | metagenome | biome: Human gut stool | place: China | collected 2011
GTCGACGCCTTTGTCGCGCGCATGAACGAGCGCGCGGCGGAGCTTGGCTGCGAGCACACACACTTCGCCAACGCCACGGGTCTTCACAACTCCCAGCACTACACGACCGCGTGGGACCTCTACCTCATCACGCGCGAGGCGCTGAAGCATGACAAATTCATGGAGATCTGCAACTCCAAGAGCTACACCGTGCCCGCCACGAACATGACCGACAAGCCGCGTGAGCTGCATTCGACGAACTTTCTCATCTCCAACTGGCGCGCCCGCGGTTATGTGTACCGCGACGCGCAGGGCATCAAGACCGGCTCGACACCCGAGGCGGGCTACTGCCTCATTTCGTCCGCCCTGCGCGGCAGCCGCCACATGATCAGCGTGGTGCTGGGCGCAGAGCGCGTGACGCTCGAGGACGGTGTGACCATCCAGACGCGCAGCTTCTCCGAAACGTCGCGCATGTTCGACTGGGGCTTTGACAACTTTGTCCTCCGCGACATTCTCTCCTCCTCCGACCTTGTGCAGGAGGTGCCCGTCGCGCTTTCGAGCGAGGCGAGCTACGTTTCGACCCACGCGGCGGAGGATATCGCCTGCCTGCTGCCCGACAATGTCGAGCCCGACATGCTTGAGCGCACCGTGACGCTCACGAACGACACGGTCGACGCGCCCGTTTCCGCGGGCGACGTGCTCGGCAAGCTGACGCTCTCCTACAATGGTAAGGTCTACGCCGAGACGGACCTCTTAGCGCTGAACGATGTATCGGCCTCGTGGTTCCTGACGGCGCAGCGCAGGGTGTCTGACTTTTTCGCAAAGCCGCTCGTCCGCATTCTGTTGATCGTGGTCGTACTGCTGATCGTCGCGCTCGTCGTCTATGTGACGATGTTCTCCCGCCGCCGTCGCTACGGCCACCGCCGCCGCGGCAGAGCCGGCAGCGGCTACCGCGGCCGGAGAAGAAGATTCTAAGTACTTCAAAAAAGCGGTAAAGCCGCTTTTTTGAGAAAGGCCACACTCCGCTTTGTGCCTTGCCGCCGCTGGCGGCTGCGACACGCGCGGAGCGAGAGGTGTCGATCGCCACGCGCTGGTCGCGGCGATCGACGATCAAAATTCTTTGCGTCTGCGAACGCAAAAGCAAAAATGAAGGGACGCGAAAGCGTCCCTTTTTAGTTGAGTGTGATCACGTTGTTCCCCTGCGGGAACTCCACGAAGCGGATGGAGTAGATGTCGGCGGTGATGTAGGCGCTGCGGCCGGGGTGGAACAGCGTGATATAGTCGTTTCCGACCTCCTGTAGCGTGCCGACCGCCACGACCGTGTTCTGCGAACCGACGAGGAAGCTCACGATGACTGCGCGGCCGATGTTGCGCGCGAGCATCCCCTTCCACGAATTGTAGGCCATCTTGTCGACCGTCCGAGACTCTTCGATCTCGTCGGGCGTGGGCTGGAACTGCCCGCTCGCGCCGCTCTGCGGCACGAGCGACATGCCTCCCGCCCCCGACGATCCTCCAAGCATTTCCTCATAGCTCTGGCTCACGTTGTTGTTACTGTTGTTATTACTGCTATTATTGCTGCTATTATTGCTGTTGCCGCTCTGCTGCGCGCTCGCCATGGCGGGCACGGCAGCCATCTGCTCATAAAGGCACGGCATGCTTTTTCCCATCTGGATCATAAAAACGTCCTCTCCCTTTCCCGTTGCTGCTGATTTGCTTTTCTCAGGTGTCGTAATACGCGGCGGTGGTTATAAAAACAGTGGTCGCCGATACGCATGACGAACGTCCCCACATTTGAAGGAAAATTCGCGCGGCAGGACGGCGAAAACGGGTTAAAGAACCACAGCGCCGTTCCAAGGCCGTGCAATCGGTTGCCCGCGATGGCCCAGTCCGCGATCTCGTAATGGATATCGGTCGGGCGCATGTTGTAGATGTTCTGCGGGTTGTAGCTGCCGCGCTCGGTCTCGCTCGCGCAGACGAACTGCCCCGGCTGAAAGATGATTTTGCGGATGCTGCCCTGCCCCACGCGCGCGTATTCGCCGCCCGTCGAGCGCACACGGTTCATCACGACGCTCGCCACGGCTTTCATCCCATTCTCGCCCTCGCCGCCCGCTTCGCACTCGATGAGGCGCGCGAGCAGCTCCCTGTCGGAATAGGCCATGTCGATCTCCTCCCCCATTTCTTCTTCCCCGACAGTCTATGCGACTCCTGTGCGCGGGGAACCAAACACGCGCAAAAAAGCACCGCAGATGAAATTCATCTGCGGTGCTTTCGCTTTGTTCAGTTTTCCTCGTCCGGCGGCGGAAGCTCTTCCGCTTCCGGTGGCGCTGCTCCGTAGGCGCCCTTCATCTTGAGCTCCTGCCACTGCTCTTTCGTGATAAGCAGCTGGCGGGGCTTCGAGCCCTCGAACGGGCCCACGATGCCGCGCGTCTCCATCTCGTCGACGATGCGCGCCGCGCGCGAATAGCCGAGCTTCAAGCGGCGCTGGAGCATCGAGACGGACGCCTGCCCCGTCTCCATGACCACGTCGATCGCGGCGGGGAGCAGCTCATCCACATCGTCGGCGGCGTTCTGATCCGGCGCGGCATTGCCGCCTCCCTTGGCGTTGCCCTTCTCCTTTTCGGCGACAGCGGCGTTGATCTTGTCGATGACGGATTCGTCGTAGTCCGTCTCGCCGTTTTCCTTGACGAAGTTGACCACGCGCTCGATCTCCTCGCTCGAGATGAAGCAGCCCTGCACGCGCTTGGGCTTGCCTTCGCCCAGCGGGGCATAGAGCATATCGCCGCGGCCCACGAGCTTTTCCGCGCCCGCGGTGTCGAGGATGATGCGCGATTCCATCGCGGAAGCGACCGCGAACGCGATGCGGCTCGGGATGTTGGCCTTCATCAGGCCCGTGATGACGTCCGCGGACGGACGCTGCGTCGCGATAACCAGGTGCATGCCCGCGGCGCGGCCCATCTGCGCTACGCGGCAGATCGACTCTTCGACCTCCTTCGCCGCGACGAGCATCAAGTCGGCCAGCTCGTCGATGACAACAACGACGCTCGGCAGCTTTTTGAGCGTTTCGTCCGTCTCTGCCACCTTATTGTAGGAGGCAAGGTCCTTGACGTTGTGCTCGGAGAACATCTTGTAGCGCTTCATCATCTCGTACACGGCCCATTGCAGCGCGCCCGCAGCCTTTTTCGGGTCGGTGACGACGGGGATGAGCAGGTGCGGGATGCCGTTGTAGGGCGCAAGCTCGACCATCTTCGGGTCGACCATGATGAAGCGCACCTCTTCGGGCGTCGACTTATAGAGCATCGAGACGATCAGCGAGTTCGTGCACACGGACTTACCGGAGCCCGTCGTACCGGCGATGAGCACGTGCGGAAGCTTCGAGATATTCCCGACGATGTTCTTGCCGCTGATGTCCTTGCCGACGGCGAAGGCCGTGGTGGAAGGATGGGTGGTGAACTCCGTGGATTCGAGCACCGTGCGGATGCTGACGGGCGAAACGAGCTTGTTCGGCACCTCGACACCCACGACGGAGATCTTGTCGGGGATGGGCGCGATGCGCACGCCGCTCGCGCCCAGCGCAAGGGCGATATCGTCCTGCAAATTTGTGATCTTCGAGAGCTTCACGCCCTGACTGAGCGTGAACTCATAGCGCGTGACCGACGGGCCGCGCACCACATCGCCCGGCTGGGCGTCCACGCCGAAGCTCGTGAGCGTCTGCGCCAAGCGGCGGGAGTTGTTGCGCAGCTCCGCGCCCGCCTCAGCGGCGTTCGTCACGCTGCCCTCTTTTAAGAGCGTGATGGGCGGATACTGATATGCAGGCGGCTGGGGCTGCGCGTCGCTGCCCTCGATCTCGCGCGTGACCTCCTCGCGCGCGGCATCGACCTCGGCGCGGCGGAGCTTGTCCTCCTGCTTGTCGGTCAGCACGGCGGGAACCGTCGTTGCTGCTGCGGCTGCGGCGACGGGTGCGCTCTGCACGCTCGGCGTGGGCGCGGCAAACGGTGTGTGCATCACAGGTGCGGGTGCCGGGACGACCGGCGCGGGCGCGCTCGGCGCTGTATCAAACGGCGGCAGGTCGAAGTCGTCGGCCTCCACCGTCACAGGCTTAACGGGTGCGGACGGCGCGGCGGCAGGCGAAACGGGTGCAGCGATCTTTGTCTCCGCGGCACTTCCGCCCGCTAACAGCTCGTCGGGGCTCTTGATATTATCGGACTTCTTGCGGAAGAAGCCGCCCGTGGGATTTTTCTTGATGACGCGCTCCTCGCCGTCGAGCGGAATGTCGATGGCGGCGTCCGGCGTATGAACCGGCGCACTGCGGCGCGGCACATGGGTGCGCTGCGGCGGAAGGTCTTCTTCCTCCACCGGCTCATAGGGCACGCGCTCGTGCGAGCGAACGGCCTCGATCACGGCGGCAGGCGTCAAGCGGAACGCCATCATCAAAAACGCGACGAACAGCACGACGAGCAGGACCATCGCCAGCACCTTTTTCACCAGCAGCACCAGCATGATCGCAAGCGATGCAGACACCGCGCCGCCGGACTCGAGCGCGTTGCCGCTCGTCCACAGAAGCTTCAAGATGCCATCCATGTTGACATACTCCTCCTTGCAGAGGGCGATGTGCATGATCGCGCCGAACACGACCGGCAGCAGCGCCGTGCCGACAAGGCAGGACGCGACGTTCCGCCCACGGTGGAAGAGCAGAATGTAGCTCCCCAGCAGCAGTGCGGGCGCAACGAGGTAATAGCCCCAGCCAAAGAGCGACCGGCACAGCTTCGCCGGCTGATCGAGCAGCCACGCGCCCGACTGGAAATAGCTGAAGCCCAGGCACAGCGCCAGCACCAGCAGGATCGCGCCCGCGACCTCGCGGCGGATGGGGCGCTTTTGATTCTTCTTCGCCGTGCGCTTGCCGGAAGACGAGGAGCGGGACGAACCCGTCGTTTTCTTTTTCGTTGTGGTGGTTTTTTTCTTCTGTTGTGCCATGATTCACCTCAGAATCAAAAATTAGTGCAGGATCGTGAGCACCAGCGTCAGCACGCCGGCGGCCCAGCAGTAATAGGCAAACGCGCCGAAGCGGCCCTTGTCGGCAACATAGCGCAGCAGGCGGATGCTCGCATAGCCCGACACCGCCGCGACGACGACACCGACGAGGTACACGGGCACGCTGGAGAAGTCGATGCCCGCGTCGATCGCGTCCTTGAGCGTCAGGATGTTCGCCCCCAGCACCGCGGGGATGGAGAGCAGGAATGCAAAGCGCACGGCAAACTTGCGCTCAAAGCCCGTGAAGCAGCCCGCCGTGATCGTCATGCCGGAGCGGGAGATGCCCGGGCACAGCGCGATGGCCTGACCGATACCGACAAGCAGCGCGTCGAGCAGCGTGGCGGTCTTTTCCGTCTTGCGGCCATGGCGCACACGGTCGCTCACAAAGAGCAGGATGCCCGTGACGATCAGCGCGCCGCCGATAAAGTACATATTATCACCCAGCTCCGTGAAAAAACGGCGAAACGGCACCATGACGAAAAGCGGCAGCGTGCCCACAATGATGAGCAGAATAAGGCGGCGCGCAGGCGGCACGGGGTTCGGCGTGCGATGATGGGCAAGGTCGCCGATGCCGGTGAAAAACTCCACGATCATATCGCGGATATCATCCCAGTAAGCGGCAAACACCGCCACGAGCGTGCCGAGGTGGAGTAGCACGTCGAAAAAGTCGGGCACGTTGCTCGCGCCCTGGATGCTTAGTAAATGCTCCGCGATGGCGAGATGGCCGGAGGACGAGATCGGTAAAAATTCCGCGATCCCCTGCACAAGGCCGAGAACAACGGCGGTCAAAACTGACATAAAAAACAACTCCTTTTGCGTTTTATTCTGTAATGGCAATATTCTAACAGGATAATTATAGCACGCTTGTTCGCGGAATACCACCCCGAATTGCCGCATCTTCTTTTTCTTTCCTTTTTCGGTGCATCCCTTGCGAACGCAGGGCGAATGTGCTATGATTGGCGCGGACTATCAGAAAAGGAGAGATAGAAATGACTTATAACTACCGCACCAAGGGCGTTTGCTCCAAGGAAATGCACATTGAGCTGAACGACGACCACACCATCAAGAACGTAGAGGTCATCGGCGGCTGCAACGGCAACCTTCAGGGTATTTCGCGCCTGGTCGAAGGCATGAAGGCCGAGGATGCCATCGCGCGCATGCGCGGCATCCGCTGCGGCTTCAAGAATACCTCCTGCCCCGATCAGCTCGCCATCGCGCTGGGCGAGGCGCTGGCGCAGGACAAGCAGTAAGTCGTCATTTTTTGCCCGCGCGGTGCATCGCACGGGCAAAAAATGCATAAAATCCTGCAAAATGCCGTTTCCCTCTCTGGACAAACGGCGCTAAACTGTGTATACTGTTAAAAAATAAGCATTCAACGCACTATCAACGCAAAACATTTTGCTTTTGCCGGTCTGACGGGGGAACTTCATGGACATTGATATGGATATCAAAGAGCTCGAAGCGTTCGTCTACGTGGTGGAAAACTGCAGCTTTTCCCGCGCCGCGGAGCTGCTGCACCTGACGCAGCCGACCATCAGCTCGCACGTCTCCGCACTGGAGAGAAAACTGAATATCAAGCTCATCGTCCGCACCACGAAGGAGACCTACCCCTCCGACGCGGGCAAGCTCCTCTACAAATACGCCAAGGAGATCCTGCAGGTGCGCGAGAACGCGGCCATCGCGCTGCGCAACTTCTCGCAGGAGATGAAGGGTACGATCTCCATCGCGGCCTCCACGGTGCCCAGCCAGTATTATCTGCCGCACCTTTTGCAGGACTTCCGCGCCCGCTATCCGGACATCACCTTCAATATCCAGATGGAGGACAGTCCCAAGGTCGTGGAGCTCGTCGCCACGCGTAGCGTAGAGATCGGCTTCTGCGGCACGATGGTGGCGAGCCACAAATGCGTCTATCAGGATTTTGCCAACGACCCGATGGTGCTCATCACGCCGAACACCGAAAAGTATCAGGCCTTTGCGGGCAAGCCCTTCCCCATCAAGCAGCTCAAGGAAGAGACGTTCATCAGCCGCGAAAAGGGCAGCGGCACGTATCAGGCGGGCAAGGAACTCTTAAATGAGCTCGGCGTCGACATCGCCCAGCTGCGCACCGCGGTTGAGATCCGCTCGACCGAGAGCGTCAAGCAGATGGTCAGCGAGGGTCTCGGCGTCGGCCTCATCGCGCAGAGCGCCGCGCAGGACTATGTCCAGTTCGGCAAGCTTCTCGCCTTCCCCTTCCCCGACTCGCGCTTCCGCCGCCAGCTCTATATCGTCAAGCACAAAAACAGCATTTTGTCGCCCATCGCGCAGGTGTTTTACGACTATGCGCGCAAAGCCAAGGACAAAGCATCCGCCAAATAAGGCGGATGCTTTTTTACAGGGATCGCACGCTTTTTTGTCCGATTTTTTCGCGAAATTGTCATTTACTTTTTTTCCTCTCTGGTATATGATAATGTAATAGGTCAACGGCTGCGCTGCACCGGTAAAGCAGCAGGCCTTACGGGAGGGAGAGCGATGGACTGCCGCGATTCCGCACTGTTTACAGGCGTGGACGAAGTATCGTGCGAAAATATGCTGCGCTGCTTCAGCGCTTACGAGCAGCGCTTCAGCGCAGGACAGACCATCCTCACCTGCGGGCAGCAGCAGGATATGATTGGCGTGCTGCTCTCGGGCAGCGCTGCGCTTCTGCGCCTGCACGCCGACGGCAACCGCACCGTGCTTGAAAGCATGGACGAGGGCAGCGTCTTTGGCGAGGAGCTGGCGTTCACCGGCTTTCGCGACGGCAGCGCGCTCATCGAGTGCCGCGAGGACTGCCGCGTCATCTTCATGCGCTATGACCAGATCACAAAGCGCTGCGAAAACGCCTGCGCCTGCCACAGTCAGGTCGTAACGAACCTCTTCCAACTGCTCTCGAAAAAGTCTCTGCATCTGAGCCGCCGGATCGAGGTGCTCGCCTGCCGCTCCATCCGCGAAAAGCTGCTGTGCTTTTTCGAGCAGCTCGCCGACGAGCACGGCAGCCGGACGTTCCCCCTGCCGTTTTCCCTCAGCATGCTTGCCGACTACATCAGCGCCGACCGCAGCGCCATGATGCGCGAGATGCGCAAAATGCGCGAGGAGGACCTCATCAGCACCGAGGGCCGCAGCGTGACGCTGCTTTAGTTTTTTGCAAGTATCTTTCGTAAATGCAAGTTTTCCTGCATTGTCAGAATTTTGATATTCATTGACGCAAGAAAACTTTCATGATATAAATATAGCATCATTCCATATTCCCGGCGCTGCGTCCAGGAATCCCGCCTGCCGTTCTCCCCGGACGGCACGGCGCTGAATCTCAACAAAAAGGAGAATCATTCATGTATCGCATCGTGAAGAAAGAAGCGCTCAAGCCCACCGTGACCCTCTACGAGATTGAGGCGCCGATGGTGGCAAAGAAGGCCGAGCCCGGCCAGTTCATCATCCTGCGCGTCGATGAAAACGGTGAACGCATCCCCATCACCATCCACGACTTCGACCGTGAGAAGGGCACCGTCACCATCATCGTGCAGACGATCGGCGCCACCACCGAAAAGCTCAGACATAAAGCCGAGGGCGAGTACATTCAGGACTTTGTCGGCCCGCTGGGCCGCCCGACCGAGACCGAAGGCAAGAAGAAGGTCTGCGTCGTGGGCGGCGGCGTCGGCTGCGCCATCGCTTACCCCGTTTTGAAGAAGTTCCACGACTGCGGCGCGGAAGTCCACGCGGTCGTCGGCTTCAAGAATAAGGACCTCGTCATTCTTGAGGACAAGTTCCGCGCGGCGTCCAGCGTTTTGAAGCTGATGACGGACGACGGCTCTTACGGCGAGAAGGGTCTTGTCACCGATGCGCTCAAGGCGCTCATCGACGCGGGCAACCAGTATGACGAGATCTTCGCCATCGGCCCTGCCATCATGATGAAATTCGTGTCCAAGACCACCGAGCCCTACGGCATCCCCACCACCGTTTCCATGAGCCCGATCATGGTCGACGGCACCGGCATGTGCGGCGGCTGCCGCCTCACCGTCGGCGGCGAGACGAAGTTCGCCTGCGTCGACGGCCCGGACTTCGACGGTCACAAGGTCGACTGGGACGAGAGTCTCAAGCGCGGCAAGATGTACTTCGACTGGGAGCGCCACAAATACGAAGAGACCTGCAACCTGTTCAGCAAGGAGGTTCAGTAATATGCCTAACATGAGTCTGAAGAAGAACGAAATGCCCTCGCAGGAGCCCAACGTCCGCAACAAGAACTTTCTGGAGGTTGCCCTCGGCTATACCGAGGAGCAGGCGCTCGACGAAGCAGCCCGCTGCTTAAACTGCAAGAACCATCCCTGCGTCTCCGGCTGCCCAGTGCAGGTCAAGATCCCCGAATTCATCAAGAAGATCACCGAAAAGGACTACGAGGGCGCCTATCAGGTCATTCACGAGACCTCTTCCCTGCCCGCCGTCTGCGGCCGCGTCTGCCCGCAGGAGACGCAGTGCGAATCGAAGTGCATCCGCGGCATCAAGGGCGAGCCTGTCGGCATCGGCCGCCTCGAGCGCTTTGTCGCCGACTGGCACAATGCAAACGTGCAGGAAGCGCCCGCCAAGCCCGCGCCCAACGGCCACAAGGTCGCGGTCATCGGTTCCGGCCCCAGCGGCCTCACCTGCGCGGGTGACCTTGCCAAGAAGGGCTACGATGTCACCGTTTTTGAAGCGCTCCACCTTGCCGGCGGCGTGCTGGTCTACGGCATCCCCGAGTTCAGACTTCCCAAGGCCATCGTGCAGAAGGAAGTCGACGGCCTGAAGGCCCTCGGTGTCAAGGTCGAGACGAACATGGTCATCGGCCGCGTCGTGTCCATCGACGAGTTGATGAGCGAGTACGGCTTCGAGGCCGTGTTCATCGGCTCCGGCGCGGGTCTCCCGATGTTCATGCACATCCCCGGCGAGAACCTCTGCGGCGTTTACTCCGCCAACGAGTTCCTGACCCGTATCAACCTGATGAAGGCTTATAAGGACGGCTCCGACACGCCCATCATGCCGCTTCAGGGCAAGAAAGTCGCCGTCGTCGGCGGCGGCAACGTCGCCATGGACGCTGCGCGCTGCTCCAAGCGTCTGGGCGCGGACGTGTACGTCGTCTACCGCCGCGGCATGGAAGAGCTCCCCGCCCGTCACGAAGAGGTCGAGCATGCCATCGAAGAGGGCATCGTCTTCAAGACGCTCAACAACCCCGTCAAGATCAACGGCGACGAGAAGGGCTATGTCTCCTCCATGACCTGCGTGGAGATGGAGCTGGGCGAGCCTGACGCCTCCGGCCGCCGCCGCCCGATCGAAAAGGTCGGCAGCGAACACGATCTGCCGGTCGACTGCGTCATCATGTCGCTTGGCACCACGCCGAACCCGCTCATCAAGAACACCACCCCGGGTCTTGAGGTCAACCGCAAGGGCGGCATCGTCGTCAACGAGGCCGGTCTTACCTCTCACCAGAACGTCTACGCCGGCGGCGACGCCGTCACGGGCGCTGCCACCGTCATCCTCGCCATGGGCGCCGGCAAGCTCGGCGCGAAGAGCATCGACGAGGCACTGAGCAAATAATTTTCGTCAGCGAAAGCGCGCAGAAGCGTACTTCTGCGCGTTTTCTCAATACCATTTCTCACGAAGGGAGAACTATTATGAATCTTTGGCATGATATTGCACCGGCGCGCGTGCGCCCTGAGGACTTTTTCGCGGTCATCGAGATCGAGAAGGGCTCGAAAAACAAGTACGAGATGGATAAAGAGACCGGCGCGCTGCGTCTCGACCGAATTCTCTACACCTCGACTCACTATCCCGCCAACTACGGCTTCATCCCCCGCACCTGGGCGGACGACGGCGACCCGCTGGACGTTCTGGTTCTCTGCTCTGAATGCATCCGCCCGCTGAGCCTCGTGGAGTGCTACCCCATCGGCGTTATTTCGATGGAGGACAGCGGCAGTCTCGATGAAAAGATCATTGCCATTCCCTTCCAGGATCCGACCTACAACACCTATCAGGACATCTCGGAGCTGCCGAACCATGTGGCAAGCGAAATCCGCCACTTCTTCCGCGTCTACAAGGGCCTGGAGGGCAAGGAGACCGTCGTCAGCGACGTCCTCGGCCGCGAGGAAGCCATCAAGATCATCATCAAGTGCCAGAACGCTTATATTGAAAAATATTGCCGTTAAAGCAAAAAAAGGGAAAGGCTGACGGCCTTTCCCTTTCTATTTTGGCATAAAGAAGGACGCATTCGAAAGAATGCGTCTTTCTTTATGCTGCATCTTCGATTTACGAAATACTCTCCTAGTAACCTCATTAGTAACCTGAAAGCAACTCGGTAACCTCAAAAAACCTCTAAGTAACCCCAAACCTTGGGATTTATTACGGCATTTTTATCTTTGTAGGACTGCTTGTGAGAACGGAAATTCACCGTATGCCCCATATACTCCGGCTTGGACAAAATCTGCCCGA
>OGII01002297.1_pt1 | contig 11419 bp, 6 predicted proteins | sample 1571701 | NCBI WGS metagenome assembly OGII01 (sample SAMEA2581950, study PRJEB24529) | metagenome | biome: Human gut stool | place: China | collected 2011
TTTCGCTTTTGCGGTTGCAAAGGTACTGCCTTTTACCTTTCCCGCCAAACTTTTCAGCATCTTTTTTTATCCCTTTTTTCAATATTTTTCACAACACATTGATTCTCCGTCACTTATTCCGGAAACTTTTTTCACCCCGTTTTCCTTCTTTTGCGACAGAAACAAGCCCCAATTATTTACACACATTATTATATATTTAAGAGCAGACATATTTTTATAAACATTCATGGCAAAATATTCTTATAATACGTCAGATTTCCGTAAATTTGTACAAGAATAGAAAAACGAGAACGAATGAACGAGGCTAAACTTAGTCAACTCTACTTGCGCGACACTGCTTTTCAAGATTTGATGCAGCGCCGCATCTACAACGTGCTTCTCATCGCCTCGCCCTACGACGCCTTCATGATGGAGGAAGACGGACGCATCGAAGAGCAGCTGTATTTTGAGTACACATCGCTCAATCTGAGTTCCCCCCCTCGCGTGGCACAGGCAAGCAGCTACGAGGACGCCCACGATCTTTTAAGAAGCAAGTCGTTCGATTTAATCATCGCGATGCCTGGCAACGACATCGGACTCACATTCCGCGAAGCCAAAAACATCAAGTCAAGCTATCCCGACATTCCGTTTATCGTATTGACTCCATTCTCACGCGAAGTGTCGCGGCGTCTTGCCAACGAAGACTTCTCCGGCGTCGACTATGTGTTCAGCTGGCTCGGCAACGTCGACCTGCTTCTTGCTATCATCAAATTGATGGAAGACAAGATGAACAGCGACAACGACATTCTTGAAGTTGGCATCCAAACCATACTGCTTGTGGAAGACTCCGTGCGCTTCTACTCATCAGTGTTGCCCCACCTGTACAAGTTTCTGCTGAAGCAATCGCTAATTTTCTCAACCGAAGCGCTCAATGAGCACGAGCAGATGCTCCGTATGCGCGGACGCCCAAAAGTTATTTTGGCACGCACATACGAGGAGGCGATGACTTTGTACAACAAGTACAAGAACGAGATTCTCGGCGTAATCACCGACGTGTCGTTCAGCAGAGACGGAGAGAAGGACAAGCACGCCGGCATCCGCCTTGCCAAAGAGATAAAGGAAATCGACCCCTATGTCCCCATCATTATGGAATCGTCAGAGACCGAGAATGCAGTCTACGCCAAAGAAATGGGCATCTCGTTTCTCGACAAGAATTCCAAGAAGTTTCCTGTCGACCTTGGACGCATCATCACCGACAATTTCGGTTTCGGTGATTTCGTGATACGCAACCCCGAGACCGGAGAGGAAGTGATGCGCATAACCGACCTGAAAGAGTTTCAGGACAACCTATTCAAAATTCCAGACGAGTCGCTGCTGTACCACGCCTCACGCAACGACATCTCGCGGTGGCTGTATTCGCGCGCGATGTTTCCCATCGCCGAAATCATTCAAGCCCATCGTTTCCGCGAAATCAGCGAGGCGGCAGAGGTAAAGAAATTCTTCTTCAACCTGATTGTGAAATACCGCAGGATGAAGAACAAAGGAGTCGTTGCCATTTTCAAGAAAAACCGCTTCGACTACTACTCCAATTTCGCCCGCATCGGACAAGGCTCACTTGGCGGCAAGGGACGCGGCCTGGCTTTCATCGACTCTATCATAAAGAAATATCCGATATGCGACAATTTTGACGGCGTCACTGTGTCAATTCCGCGAACGGTGGTGCTCTGCACCGACATTTTCGACCAATTCATGGAAGAAAACAACCTATATCCCATCGCCCTGTCTGACGCCCCCGACGAGGAGATTCTGCGCTGTTTCATAAACGCAAAACTGCCGTCGCAGCTTAAAGACGACTTTCTTGCCTTGTTTGAGGTTATCGACAAGCCGTTGGCGATACGCAGTTCAAGCCTTCTCGAAGACTCGCATTATCAGCCCTTCGCCGGCATATACTCCACATATATGGTGCCGCGTCTCGACAACAAGGAGGAGATGCTGCATCTGCTCGGCGACGCCATAAAAAGCGTCTATGCGTCAGTGTTCTATGCCGACAGCAAAGCATACATGACCGCCACAAGCAATCTTATCGACCAAGAAAAGATGGCCATAATCATACAAGAGGTGGCTGGCGCGGAGCACGACGGCTACTATTACCCATCGTTTGCAGGAGTGGGCCGCTCGCTCAACTATTACCCCATCAACGACGAGATGCCCGAGGACGGAGTGGCAGAAATTGCCGTAGGACTCGGTAAATACATCGTTGACGGAGGTCTGGCACTGCGTTTTTCGCCAAGACATCCCGACAAAGTGCTGCAAACAAGCACTCTCGACCTTGCCCTGCGCGACACACAGACACAACTCTACGCCCTTGACCTGAAAGACGTTGAAGGCGGATTCAAGGTCGACGACGGGTTCAACATAAAGAAAATACGTGTGCAGGACGCGGCAAAAAATGGCTCATTGCGCTATATGGTGTCGACTTTCGACCCCTACGACCAAGTGATTCGCGACAGCGAATACGGCAACGGACGCCGCGTGGTTACATTCGCCAACGTGCTGCAACACAAAGCATTCCCGCTTGCTGAGATTGTAGACTTCATGCTTTCCGAAGGAGAAAAAGAGATGCGTCGTCCGGTGGAAATCGAATTTGCCGGATGCATCGACAAGCACGGAGAGACAAAAGGCAACGTATATTGGTTGCAGATACGTCCAATTGTCGACCGCAAAGAAATGCTCGATGAGAAAATCATGCAGACATCCGACAGCCAGCTGATCATGAAGACATCCAGCGCTCTCGGACACGGCATGATGGACGGCGTCACCGACGTGGTGTATGTCAAGACGCAGAACTTCTCCTCGTTCAACAACCCCATGGTGGCACGCGAGATAGAGAAGCTCAACAAGTCATACGTAGAAGCCGACAAGGGATATATTCTGATAGGTCCCGGACGATGGGGATCAAGCGACCCCGCGCTGGGCATCCCCGTGAAATGGGCGCACATCTCAGCCGCACGCGTGATTGCAGAGACTGCACTGCCGGGATACCGCATAGAGCCAAGCCAAGGCACGCATTTCTTTCAGAACCTCACATCGTTCGGCGTCGGGTATTTCACCATAAACGACAAGAACGGCGACATCTGCGACATTGAATATCTCGACAACATGCCTGCCATCTACGAGTCCGACCATTTGCGTTCCGTGCGTTTCAGCCGACCGCTGCAAATCGGAATAAACGGCAAGACGGGATTAGGAATCATTGTAAAACCAACAACAGAAGATAACTGAACATATGTCAATCATAAACAACCTAAAAGCAATGTTGGGTTTTCCCGACAAAGAAGATATGGGCAACGAGAACTCATCGCAGACAAACTCGCCGTCTTACATCAACCCGTTCAAAAAAGAAAACGAAAAGCCATTGCCACCGCCTGTTCCGGAAGTGGCTAAAATCTCACAGAAGGATGTTGAAGACGCCATAAGCGATGAAGTGGTCGACAAGGTAACCTCTGTGCTCAACACGTCATTGCCGGAATACGTGCGTGAATGCATCGACAAAGACGCGCAAGCCAACTACGTTAGAAGCCTCATCGGATCAACGCTCACCGACTTCCTGCAACAAATCAAACAGGAGGCGGAGGAAGCCGCTCGCCAGCAATGGCAAAAAGACCGTATGGACCTTGCCAACAAATCGTCGGAGGCTTCAAAGCAGATGAACGAATACAAGACGAAAAACGAAGAGCTGCGAAACCGCATTCTAAGCCTTGACAGGCAGAAAACCACGCTCAACGACCGCATATCGACATTGGAAAACCGCGCTGCCTCAGCGGAGGCTGAACGCGAGCAGTATCAGCTGGAATGCAAAAGTCTGATGAACAAAATCAAAGTGGCGGCTGTCAACGATGAGGCGCTGCAGGCATTGCGACAGGACAACGATGACTTGCGCGCGGCAAACGAGAATCTGCAAAACGAAATTGCCGAAATCAAAGCCGACGCCGAACGCAAGGCCACCGACTCGGCGGCTCAAATCCTTGCCGCCAAAGCAGACGTGGCGAAGAAGGAGGCGCGCATTGCCGAATTGTCATCACAACCCGACAACGCAAACGAGAAGGAGGCGGAAATCGAGCGTCTAAACGCCGAACTCGAGACCATAAAAAGCAACGCCAAAACCGAAGCAGAAGCGCTGACGGCACGCATTACAGCTCTCTCGCAGGCCACCTTAGAGCTGGAAGAGACAAAACGCAAACTCGCCGAAGCCGAAGATGAAAAGTTAGCGCTGAAAAATGCCCCAGCGACAAGCAGCGAGGAACTGGAAAAGCTCCAAAACGAACTTGCCGTGCGCAACAATGAGTTGGCAAGCATGCGGTCCACAATCCAAAGCCAGAACGACGAGCTCTATGCCTTGCACGAGAAACTTAACGAGACCGGCGACACCGCAAAGATGGCTGAAATCGAAGCCACTCGCGCCAAGCTCGAAGACACCGTGGAGAAACTCAACAATGAGCTGTCGCAAAAACAATTGCAAATCGACGACCTCAACAGCACGAAAGACGAGATTTCTTCTGTCTACGAGCAGTTGAAAAAGGAATTGGAACGCAACAAAAAGCACTATGCCGACAAGGAGCAGGAGTTCCGCCAACAGATTGTGGCGCTGAAAGACGAGCTGGAATCAGCAAAAAACGAGATTTCAATCCAAAAGGCAGAAAAGAAAGCCAAGAAAAAGGCTCAACACCATGCGGCTCCGCTGTCGGGAATATCTGCCATCGACTACACAACCGAATATTCCGACTGGCTGATGCCCACACCGCCGACAAACGCAATTCCAATCGTTGCCGAAGAGCCTGAAGAACCCGAAATAGAGAATCATAAAGAACCGGAAAAGAGTCACACGAACCCCAACATTCCAGAGCAAATGGAACTGTTTTCATAACTATGGACTATACTACCTTATCACCGGAACTTGAAGAGCGCGTGCAGCGCGCTGTCGACAATTTTATGCAAGGCTATGGCTGCTGCCAATCAGTGGTGGCGGCTTTCGCCGACATCTACGGACTCAGCGACGACCTCGCAAAACGCATTGCCGCAGGTTTCGGCGGCGGCGTTGGGAGGCTGCGGATGATGTGCGGCGCCGTGTCGGGCATTGTGGCGCTGGCAGGTCTCGACTGCGGTCAGACCGACGGTGCCGACCGCGAAGGCAAATCGGCTTGCTACAAGGTTGTACAACAGCTTCTTGAGAAATCGCGCGAGCAAAACGGCTCGCTCATCTGCGCCGAAATTCTCGGGCTGAAAGGCCACGACAAAGCAGTGTCGACCTACGAGGCATCGCCTCGCACAGCCGAATACTACAAGTCGCGTCCTTGCGCTGCCAAGGTGGAGAGCGCAGCCCGCATCTTCGCCGAATATCTCCAAGCCAAAGCTTCGTTAACATAAAATAACAGTATCAACAACAAAAAATATTTAGATTTTTCCCCCCCCCCCGTATTTGTATTCTTTGTAAATTTGCATCCGCTACTAAAAGCAGGTTAGATTTTAACCAACACATTAACAATTAATATAGGTACGTCACAGCACCATACTTCCCAACTTTAATCAGTGTTTGTGGCATAAAAAGGTTTAAAAGAACAGGTAAAAAAGAGTGAGATATACCAAACTGATAATTACACTAATTATTGGTTTCGCAATGGATATGGCTGCTGAAGGAATAACCGCCGACAGCATCTTTATCCAAAATTCGCGTCCAATAAAATTTGTTGTAAACAGAATCAGCATCAGCGACCAAGATAGAGAATGGATTACCGATGTGCTTATCCCAGAGCTTCAAAGGCTGGGAGATAGGGGTATTGTTTTCGGACGTGCCACCGCTTCTCCAGAAGGTCCATACGACAACAACCGTCGTCTGGCAAACCAACGTCGCGCATCGGTCGACGCTCTGCTCCGAAGCTACGGCATCGGCACCGACCACATCCAATACGACGTTGTGGCTGAGGACTACGACCTGCTCTACACCATGATGATGCTGAAACACGACGCCAAATTCCATGATGTCGACTCCTTAATCACACTCTACGCCGACGACACCCAACGTCTTAAGGCGGCTATGAAGCGGCACGACGGCGGCAAGCTATGGCGCTACCTGCTGAAAGAATATTTCCCGAAACTGCGCGCAGTGAGAATAATTGTCGTTGACAAAAGGCTTGCCAACATCGACAGCAACGATTTGGTTCCACATCCTATAGCAACAATGCCGATGGCAACCGTTGCCGACAACCATCTGCACATTCAGACCGCCGACATCACACCGGCATACATCATCCCAGCGACAACACCCGCCTCGGCTTTGCCGCGTCGCGAGGTGCTGAGCGTGAAGACAAACGTGCTGTTTGACTTTGCCTACATGCCGGGCTACGACCGCTTCTGCCCTATTCCAAACGTTGCGTTGGAATATTATCCGCTTCATGGTCATTTCACCTACGGTGCAAGTTTCGACTGCCCGTGGTGGCAGCACTATGATGAGCATAAATATTTTCAGGTCAGAAACTATCAGCTGCACACCCGCTACTATCTGCGCAGCGGCGACATCCGCAAACGCAAACCGGGAGAAGGCGCGGCTTTCAGAGGTTTATACCTCAGTCTATACGCGCACGCGTACCTATACAACATCTGCTTCGATGAGAAACGCGGATGGGAAGGCGAAGGCTGGGGCGCTGGTTTGGGTATAGGCTATGTCGTCCCGTTAGGTCGCTCCGGACATTGGAAGCTGGAGTTCGGACTGCAGGCAGGATATCTCAGCACCAACTACGACCCCTATCAGTGGAAATGCCCCGTAGACCCCGACACCGACAAAGAGCAATATTACTACAAGTGGTACGGCGATGCCAAGGATTTCCAAAAGAGGCAGCACCGCTTCTCGTGGCTTGGCCCTACCAGAGTGGAGATAACGCTCAGCTACGACCTGCTCTACAGACGCAACAACAAGAAAGGCGTAAGTTTCAGAAACCGAGAAACAACAATCAACTATTAGACAAAACATAACAACAATGCGCAATATAACAAAACTCATATCACGAATCATCCTTGATGCAAGCCGCAAAGCCTGCAACAAGGCTGTCGTCATGTGTTTTGCATTGTTATGCCTTGTCGCAACGGGATGCGTGCGCGAGCCTAAGCTCCATCTCCACCAGGGCGGCGCCGACATCGATATGGAGATACCGACCGTCGACCTCGACTTGAAAGTGATATGGAACTACATTTTCAAGTACGACACCGAATACGACTGGCAAGCGGAGTGGATCTACGGATGGGACAACACCGACGAGGAAATGTTCGGCACTATCGGCTACACAGAGCCCGACGCCTTCGAGGTGCGCCGCTACTTCACAGGCAACGTCCAGTTCGGTGCCCACAATGCCCCTTACAGGCACTCGATTGTAGGCAACCACGTCCAAGCCAAATACGATTTCGGTTTTTGGGACATCCTTGCATGGAACAACATCAACACTCCCGACGGGGTACAGAGTGTGCGCATTGATGAGAACACCACCTACGACCACGTCACGGCTTACACCGGACAGACAATATACCCGGCGCTCTACAACTCGCCGCAGTTCACGCGCTCCTTCTATCAGCCGGAGGAGCTGTTTGCCGGATACCATGGAGGAATTGAGATAAACAAGAATCTGGACGGATTCACGTTCGACGAGAACCGCAACTGCTGGGTACGGCAGCTCGAGATGGAGCTGCAGCCAGTGACCTACATCTATTTGGTACAAGTGATTCTGCGCAACAACGACCACAACGGCAGAAAGGTGACAGCCGTAGAGGGGAACGCCAATCTAAGCGGCATGGCACGCTCCGTAAACCTCAACACAGGCGTGACGGGGGCTGACGCCATCACCGTGAACTTCTTCATGCGGATGAAGCAGGACGTTGCCGACAAGAACGGCGACAAGGTCGACGTGATAGGCGGAAAGGTGCTTACTTTCGGCATCCCAAAACTAAACCCGAGCAAGCTTGACGCGCGAGCATATCTGGAATCGCTGCAGAAAGTGAGGGACGCCGACCTTAACAACCGCCACTATATTGACGTGAAAATGCAGTTCTACAACGGCAAAGACTCCACGTTCGTGTTCGACGTCACCGACCAAGCGCGACGGCTGTTCCGGGGAGGGGTCATAACGGTGGAGCTCGACATGGACAAGGTGCCGGTACCCAACCGCTCCGGCGGCTCTGGCTTCGATGCCGTGGTGGAGGACTACGAAGAGAAAGAATGGATATTCGACATGTAATCAATACGCAATTCAAATATAATAAACAATACGAACTATTTTAATTTTTTTATTTTATGAACAAATTTTTTATCGCAGCCGCTTCGGCATTGGCTCTCGCCAGCTGCTCAAGCGACGATTTCTTGGGAGAAATTCAGGGAAATGAGCAAAATGGAGCCACCTCCGCAATCAACTTCGGTGGCGACACAGGCAAAATCACACGCGCCACATCGAATGGCAAGGCAGCCGCAGACCTTCTCGAAAACAACTTTGTAGTTGTCGGTTTCAAAGGTAACAAGACAGATGCAGCCAACAACGAAAATTATGCATTCGACCACTACAACGTGAACTTCAAAGACGGTTCAGCATTCTCTACCGAGTCAAACCGTGCTGGTTGGGAATATGTAAATCAAGACATGAACGTAAAGGGTACCAAACCTGCCGCATCTCTCGCACAGGGCGGAGCATCGCAGCAGACCATCAAGTATTGGGACCACTCTTGCAAATCCTACGATTTCATAGCTTTCTCAATGGGTAAAAAAGATGCGGCGTCAGAATACGCCACTCCGACACACGTTGACAAAGCCAACCTCGACAAAGCCGCATACACTCTCACCGGCAACGTAAACACTCTCAGCGAGTGCTACATTTCCGACATGAAGACTGTTGAAGAGAAAGACTACAACAAGACCTCTGTATCAATGTCCTTCCGTCACCTTGCCAGCAAGGTACGCATGGCTCTCTTCGAGATTGTTCCAGGTTATGTGATCAGCGACGTGAAGTTCTATACCGACACCGAAGCTACTAGCACCACAACCAACCCGGAAGGTACACTCATCGGAAAATTCAACAATTCCGGAACATTGACAGTGTACTTCCCTACAACAGGTATCGTCAACAAGGATAAGAAAGACTACAACAAGGCTCACGTAAAATTCACTGCATCAACAACTGCAGGTGAGACTGGCGTATTGAATCATAAAGGATTCGGCGCTGTCAACTACAACAACCAGGCCGAAGGCACGATTTCTGCAGGTACAACTTACCTCAGCCAAAATGCAGCGACACCTTCTTACTGCGGCGCCGGCTATCAGAACGTGCTTCCGTCGGAAGGTGCGGCAAGCGCCATCACTCTGCGCATCGACTACAAGCTCACTTCTGTCGACGGTTCTAACGAGACAATCAACGTGAAGGGTGCCACTGCAACCGTTCCTGCCGAATACACTGAATGGAAGTCGGGCTATGCCTACACTTACATCTTCAAGATTTCTCAGGACACCAACGGTTCTACCGGCGGCACAAGCACTGGTTTGACAGCCATTTCTTTCGACGCTGTTGTTGTTGACGATGAGGCAAACGGTCTCCAGGAAACAATCACTACTGTTTCTGACAACAGCTTCACTACATACGGCTACAAAGACAACAAGGTCACTACCAACGGCAACGAATATGTTAACGGTACCGACATCTATGCAACTGTATATGTTCCTGCTGCAGGCGAAACCGCTGCAAAAACCGTAGCTCCTCAGAAATTGTACACCGTAACTCTCGAAGCCGGTGCCACTCAGACTATCAACGAGGCAAGCGTTGCCAACGCTCTCGCGAACGGAACCCCCAACGCTACTGACAAGACTTGGACTGTCACCGACTACGCTGGCAAGAAGATGGTTGTGACAGAGACAGCAGGTGTTGCCACTACCGTAACAGAAGTTCCGGCAGGTCCAGGCTACACTCTCAAAGTAAATGCTCTCAAGTGGACAGGTGTTGCAACCGACCCGGCTACAGAAACATACTACGCTGTTGAATACGACAATGGAACCAAAAAGTCATACAAGATTGTCAAAGTTGTCAATAACTAATTCTTTCTCCTTGGCCCACGCCTTGGATTCTGACTAAAAACATTGTGTCTGAGGTGTGTTTTCACACGCCTCGGACACATTTATATGTCGGACGGGGGTTTCTCCCCCGCCCGTCTTTAAAAAAACAAGAAGACATGCAGAAACATCGCATCCTAATATTTCCTCTGTTGGGACTTTCCCTATTCTCCTGCTCGCAATCCGAGCCGGACGAACCAATAGTGCCCGAACCGGACAATACACAGACAAGCATCGCCTTCAGCAGCACTAACAACAACTGGCAGGATGCAAAAACAAAAGCAGCGGGCAACGGTCTCGAGACTATCTTCCAGACGTTCCGCACATGGGGATATAAAACCACAACAAACTCCCCGAACCCGTCATCGCCGCAAATTGTGATGGACGGATATAAAATGTCATACAATCAGGGCTCTGCCGGCAGCTCTACGACAAACACTGCCGACTGGGAATATGCTGGCATTGAAAATCCTATAAGTGCCACCCTGCAAACAATAAAATATTGGGACTACTCGGCAACGAGCTACCGCTTTTTCGCATACAGTCCCTTCAATCCAGATGTAAAGACTTCGGTCAGCTCGGGCGACAACGCTACCGCTACCTTGTCTTTTAATTTTGAATATTCTGAAGCAGCAACCGCTACTTCAACACCATACGCAAGCCGCCTTTGGCTTGCCTCCCCTTCGTCGACATCGCCGGCATACGGGTCGTGCGTCACTCTGACTTTCGCGCCGATAATCGCAAAGGTGCGCTTCCGCTTCACCTATCCTGACGGAACGACCAACGTTGCGATAAGCAACATCAAGTTCCGCGACAGCCGTTTCGTCGACACCCCGGCAAATGCCGACACCCCTCTCCGCGGCACCATCGACGCCGCCTATCCGCTCACCGGAATTCCGGTCGGCACATTTCCGACTCTCACGATGTCGAAGTCGGAAGCGGCTGATGCGTCCGGACTCTTGGTCCTCACCACTCCCTACGAGGAGGCTGGCGACCAGATACACATCCTCAAAGACCCTACTCTCTACAATAAATGGTACTACGTGCCGCCGCTCGCCAACATCCCCTACGAACAGGGAGCATACACCATAACCATCAACATTGGCGGAAAAACGGTGTCGGCTACAGTGCCGGCGCAATACATGCAGTGGAAGGCGGGCTGCCAATACACATACATTTTCAAATTGTCCGACACCGGCGACAGCATCTCTTTCAACGATTTGATGGTGGAACAATGGCTTCCCGGTGCCGACATAAAAAACAACGGCTCAGGCACTGAAGACTGGTAAAAAGAATTGACTACAAGAA
>OGII01002304.1_pt1 | contig 11393 bp, 9 predicted proteins | sample 1571701 | NCBI WGS metagenome assembly OGII01 (sample SAMEA2581950, study PRJEB24529) | metagenome | biome: Human gut stool | place: China | collected 2011
CGGCCCAGTACGGCCCGGTGACCAGCGGCGGTGCATCGGAATACTATGTGTCCCTGAAGTTCACCGACGAGGGTGCCAAGGCCTTTGGTGAGGCCACCACCCGTCTGGCTGCTTCCAACGGCACCATCAGCATCTGGCTGGATGACGAGAATGTGAGCACGGCCACCGTCAACGCGGCCATCACCGATGGCGAGGCCATCATCACCAGTTCGGCTTCCAACCCCTTCACGCAGGATGCCGTGGTCAAGATGGCCCGCCAGATCAACTCCGGCGCACTGCCCTTTGCCCTCAAGGTGGACAGCTACTCCACCGTCAGCCCCAGCCTGGGCGAGAACAGCCTGAGCGCCATGGTGCTGGCCGGTGTCATCGCCTTTGCACTGATCGTGGTGTTCATGACGGTGCTGTACCGTCTGCCGGGCTTTCTGGCCTGCATTGCACTGGCCGGTCAGGTGGCCGCTACGCTGGCCTTTGTTTCCGGCTACTTCCCGGTGTTTGAGAGCTTTACCCTGACGCTGCCCGGCATCGCCGGTATCATTCTGGCCATTGGCATGGGCGTGGACGCCAACGTCATCACGGCCGAGCGCATCAAGGAAGAGCTGAAGAATGGCAAGTCCCTGGACGGCGCACTGAAGAGCGGCTTTGCCCGCGGCCTGACCCCCATCATCGACGGCAACGTGACCATTGTCATCGTGGCCATCGTGCTGATGGGTGCCTTCGGCCCCTCGGACGGACTGTTTGCCAAGGCACTGCACTTTGTGTTCTTTGCCTTTGGCCCCTCCACTGCCGGTACCATTTACGCTTTTGGCTACACGCTGCTGACCGGCGTGCTGCTCAACTTCGTGTTTGGCGTGTTTGCCACCCGCGTCATGATCCGCGGTGCGGCCTCCATCAAGGCTCTGCGCAACCCCTGGCTGTACGGTGCTGCCAAGCTGGGCAAGGATGAGACCGAGAAAAAGCAGATCAATTTTGTGGGTCTGCGCAAAAAGTTCCTGGTCTTTTCCTCCTGCCTGATGGCAGCCATCGTGCTGTGTGCTGTGGTGTTCGGTGTCCATCTGGACACCGAGTTCACCGGCGGTGCCATGATCACCCTGAGCTACGACGGCAGCTTTGAGATGGCACAGGTGCAGCAGACCGCCTCCGATGCACTGGAGAACACCGGCCTGACCCTGCAGACCGGCGAGAACGTGGCCACCGGTGACCAGACCCTGAAGATCTCCATGCCCGGCACTGAGACCGTGACCACCGATCAGGTGGAGGCTCTGCTGGGCTCTTTGAACGAGACTTACCCGGACAACAACTTCGCGCAGCTGTCCCTGAGCAACGTCAGTGCTGCCATGGGCACCAAGTTCCTGCAGAAGAGCCTGGTGGCCGTGGTGTTTGCGCTGGTGCTCATCCTGCTGTACATTGCCCTGCGCTTCAAGAACATCGGCGGCCTGACCGGCGGCATGATGGCTGTGCTGGCACTGGTGAACGACCTGATGGTGGTGTTTGGCACCTTTGTGCTGCTGCGCACTCCGCTGGACGGCAACTTCATTGCGGCCATGCTGACCATTCTGGGTTACTCCATCAACGATACCGTCGTGGTGTACGACCGCATCCGCGAGAACCGCGCCCTGATGGGCAAGAAGGCCAGCTTTGAAGAGCTGGTCAACCGTTCGGTCAACCAGTCTGCCCGCCGTACCCTCATCACCACCATCACCACCGTGATGGCACTGGGTGTGCTGTGCATCGTGGCAAAGCTCTACGGTCTGGACAGCATCTTTACCTTTGCCTTCCCGCTGATGATGGGCATGATCAGCGGCGTGTACACTTCGCTGTGTGTCTCCACCTCGGCATGGATGCTGTGGAGCGAGCGCAGCCCCAAGTCCGGCAAAAAGGCCTGACGCAAAATTCCCGCAGAGGTTCAGGAGGAACAGAACATGAAATGTCCCTATTGCGGTGCTGAGGAATCCAAGGTGATCGACTCGCGCCCTACCGAAGACAGTGAGCGCATCCGCCGCCGCCGGGAATGTCTGAGCTGCCATATGCGGTTCACGACCTACGAGGTGGTGGAAACAGTCCCGCTCGTGGTCATCAAAAAGGACAACTCCCGAGAGCCGTTTGACCGGCAGAAGCTGCTGAATGCCATGCTGCGGGCCTGCGCCAAGCGCCCCGTGAGCTACGAGGCCATTGAGCGCGCGGTCACCAGCATCGAGCAGACCCTGCTCAGTTCCTACGACCGCGAGATCCCCAGTGTGCGCATCGGGGAGCTGACCATGCAGGAACTGAAAAAGATCGACGAGGTGGCCTATGTCCGCTTTGCCTCGGTCTACCGGCAGTTTGCCGACGTGGAGAGCTTTTTCAATGAACTGAAAAAGCTCATGGGCGACCGGAAGGACGCACAGTAACCCATAATTTGCAAAGCACCGCTTTCTCTGTACAGCAGCAGGGAAGTGGTGCTTTTTGTGTTTACACAAACCGCCGGGCCAGCCATTGCAGTGTTTCCACCCGTACCTGTGCCCGGCGCAGTTCCCCAAAGGCTTCTTCGGGGGCGTTCTGCTCCAGGTGCCCGTCGGCGGTGCGCAGGGCCGCTTCCAGCTCGGTAAAATCCTCCGTGCGCAACAGATGGTTCATCTTTTCCCGCATCCGGTCACACCGGTCGGCCCCGCGGGCCAGTGCCTGCCGGGCGGTGGGTAGGTCACTGTTGCGAATGGCCTCAATGGCACAGTCCAGGTCGGTGGAGATGTCATCGGCAAAGCGCTGTACCTGAAAGCTGCTGTAAAAGGCAGTGGCCAGCAAAGCGGCCACGATGGCAAAGCAGGCGTAGATCCGTTTCATTTCCGGCCCTCATGCGCCGTAGCGCGGCGCTCCTTTTTCAAAAGAAAATAGTCCTCGGTCTCATTGCCGACAAGAAGTAGGATTTCCTGCGGTAGCAGGGTATTGGCCTGTGCCGTGCGTTCCAGCCAGGCACGGTCTTTGCCGCACCAGTGCAGGTTGTCCTCCAGCACCTGCCCATCCAGCACAAAGGGGATGGTTGCGTGGCAGTGCTCCACCCGCAGCTGCAGGTCAGCCAGCCGCGCAGGTTCCTTTTCCGGCCGCAATGCCACTGAAAGAGTCCCGTTCGTCTCAATGACCGCGTAGGACACATCCCGCGGATCAAAGACATCCTTGCCGCGCAGCGCTTCCATCAGGTCGGCCACCGTCAGGCGCAGGGTGCGCAGAGCGTTCTGGTCGATCTCTCCGTTCAGAATCACGGTTTTGGGCCGCCCGGACAGCAGGTTGAAAAACTTCTGGCTGCGGAAGCTCAGCGCGGAGCCCAGCAGCTCCAGCGCAGCAATGAGAAACAGCGGGATCAGGCTGGCCGTTACCGGAACATCCTCCGATTCTATGGAGATGGACGCCAGATTGGAGATCAGGATGGTGGACACCAGCTCTTCGGGCTGCAGTTCCCCCAGCTGACGCTTGCCCATCAGCCGCATGGCAAACAGCACGCACAGGTAGATCAAAATCGTGCGGAAGATCAACAACTTCATCGTGGAAACCTCCTGTCGGCACCCGCCGGTATGGAACCGGCTCCGGGCGGGCATACTGCTGTGCAAAGGAGTGGATGTTGTGTGCAGCAGTTGTCGTTGCATCTGGCCGAAAATCTGGCAGAGCTGGACGCCCGGTTCGGTGCCTCTGCGGATTATTATGCCAAGGAAATCATGATTTATCATTGCCGGGGCTGCATTGTGCTGTTTGACGGCATGGCCAGTCTGGATTCACTGTGGGAGCTGCTGTTGGACGCGGCCAGTCGGCAGGCGCTGCAGCGGCCCTGCCCATGCACCGGGCAGGAAGTGTATGAGCGCATCCTGCATGGTTCCGCTTCCCCGGCCGAGAGCACCCCGGTGGAGGATCTGCCGGATCTTGTCAAGCGGTTAACGGCAGGCATGGCAGTGCTGCTGCTGGATGGCTGCGCGAAAGGCATTGCTTTTTCGGTGCAGGCCCTCAAGTACCGCTCGGTGGACGAGCCGGAAGGGGAGGGCAACCTGCGCGGCTCGCGGGAGGGCTTTGCCGACCTGCTGCGGGTGAACCTGAGCCTGCTGCGCCGTCTGGTCCGTACCGATGATCTGGTGTTGGAGGTGGCGCAGGCCGACACCGCCGCAGGGACAGAGTACGCTATTTGCTACTGCAGGGGCAAAGCAGACCCTGCCATGGTGCGCCAGGTACGGCAGACCCTTGCCGCTGCAAAGCCGGAGCTGCTGCTGGACAGCAGCTATTTTGTACCGTGGCTCCTGCCCAGCCGGGCACGGCTGTTCACTCCGGTCAGCTACACCCAGCGCCCGGCGGCGGCTTCGGCCAAACTATGTGAGGGCCGCATTGTAGTGCTGGTCAACGGCAGCCCGTCGGCCATGGTGCTGCCGGCGCTCTTCTGTGAAAACTTTGAATGCTTGGACGACTACGCGTCCACTGCCGTGTTCGCCTCCTTCTTGCGGGTGCTGAACTATGCTTCCTTTTACCTTACGGTCTTTCTGCCGGGGGCGTTCGTTTGTCTGGCGGTCTATCTGCCGGAGCTGATCCCGCCCCAATTGCTGTATAAGATCGAAGCCGCCGAAAAGGCTACGCCGCTGCCCTTGTTTGCAGAAATGCTGCTGGTCATCCTGCTGCTGGAAGTTATCCGGGAGGCCGGGCTGCGGATGCCGCAGTCGCTGGGGCATTCGGTCAGTCTGGTGGCCGCCCTCATTCTGGGCGATGCCGCCATTGCCACCGGCCTGATGAGCACCCCGGTCATCTTTGTGGCCAGCATTACGTCCATTGCGGTGTTCGTCACGCCCGCTTTGTACGAACCAGCCACCCTGCTGCGCATCGGGGTGGTGGTGGCTGCGGGGCTTGCCGGGCCGGTGGGACTGGCCGGGGCTTTTTTTGTGCTGCTGCTCAGCCTGTCCGGCACCGGGATGCTGGGGGTGCCGTATCTTGCACAGCATCCGTTCCCGCAAAGCCCGCTGGCCGAGGACGGCGTCATCCGGCGCAACTATCGGCACCTGTCCCGCAAGGGGTTCAACATCTGGCAAAAACGGAGGCCCCGCGCATGAATAAAACGCAGGACAAATTTTCATTGCCGGCAGTGACCCTCAGCATCTTTGCCGCGGCGGCGGCAGAGCGTCTGCCGGTATGCAGTTCGCCCCGGGCACTCCTCTGGCAGGAGGTGCTGGCTGCAGTACTGCTGATGATACTTTCTGCTTTGGCCAGTCGGTTTTGGCAGTCCGGCCCGCCAAAGCCTGCCGCCTGGGCAGCTGCATTTTGCCTGCAGGTCTGGCTGGCGGTGGAACTGGCAGGAATGTTCTGGAAGGCTCTGCAAGTCTGCCGGGAAGAGTTTTCTTCGCTGGCATTGCTGGGGTTTTTGCCGCTGCTGCTCTGGGCGGGCTGGCAGATGCCTGCCCGCGCATGGGGTGCCCCGGCGCAGGTGTTGTGGTGGTTTGTGGCGGTGGGAAGCGCGGTGTGTCTGATGGGGCTGTCCCGGCAGATGCACTGGGCCGGGCTGTTTGCGCAGGCTGCGCCGCAGAGCACGGCATTCACCGTTCCGGTCTATGCGGAATACTTTGCGGTACCGCTGCTCTGCGGCCGGGAGGAGCGGCGTGGTGTCTGCCTGCCCATTCTCACAGCCCTTGTACAAACGGCGGCAACGCTTGGCATGGCACTGGTGTTCGGTCGGACATACCCGGCGCGGGAATTGCTGCGTGCATGGAGCACCGGGACATTTTCCCGGCTGGACGCGGCGCTGCTGCTGATCTGGCTGACCTGCGCGATTTTTCGCATCGGGGTGCTGTGCACGGCCATCCGGATGCTGGGGCAGGAGTACGCCATACAAAAGCGAAAGGAAGTGCGGCAATGAAGCAGCGGTGGGCCCGAATTCTGCTTTATGCGGTGCTTGTCGGCTGGTGCCTGCTGTTCCTGCGCTGTGAGACCACCGAAAAAAGTATGATACGGGTGGCTTATCTGGAGCAGAAGGAACAGGCCTGGTCGGTGGGGCTTTTGTATCAGTCACCGGAAGCGGCAGCCGACGCAGCCGATGCCTCAGCCGCACTGCGCATCGCCGGTGGCCGAGGACAGACATTGGAAACAGCCCTTGCCGCTGCCGAAGGAACTTTGCCGCAGACGGCAGATTATCGTCTGTGCGATTATGTACTGTTCCCGGAGCAGACGGAGGATGCCGTGCTGGCAGCTTATGAGAATCTGGTGCTGGAACGCGGCTGCGGGCGCACAGCGGCCCGACTTTCCTGCACGGAATTTGATCTGGAAATACTCTTGCAGTCGTGCGGAAAAACGGAGACGCTGCCCGACAAACTGCTGGACAAACTCAAAGCGGGCTCGGCGGCAATGCCCCGGCTGTATGCACACGAGGAAAGCATGCTGCTTCCTGTGCTTTGCTTGCCCGAAGCACAGGAAGGGAACGTGATGGTTTCTGGCAGCGGGGCCTTCCGCACCGGGAGCGGTGCGGTGCAGCGCCTGACAGAAAACGAGACAGAGGCGTTTCTTCTGCTGACGGGCACACCGGGCAAACGAACCTTCTGGCTGCAAGGAAAGCGTGTAGCCATCCGGCGGTGCACCGTCTCAGTTGCTCTCCGGAAGCAGACGGCCACCCTGCGTCTGGACTGCCAGACGGCCTACGGCACGCCGCAGCCGGATGCGGCACAGTGTCAACAGTTGGAAGAGCTTTGCCTTGGGGTGGTACGTTCCTGCTGGCAGCAGGGGACAGACCTGCTGCATCTGCGGGAGCACAGTCTGCTGCGCACAGGCTCTCCCGACGGGTTTGAGCCAACAAAAAACGCCTGCCCGCAGCTGCAGGCAGACGTTGTATTTCTGGGTGCTTGAAAAATCAGGATGCCGTGGGGAAGGTGACCGTGATGGTCGTGCCGACGTCCACCTGACTTTCCAGCTTGATGCGGGCCCCGTGGATGAGGGCAATGTGCTTGACGATGGCCAGCCCCAGACCGGTGCCGCCGGTGGCCTTGCTGCGGCTCTTGTCCACCCGGTAGAAGCGCTCGAACACACTGCTCTGCGACTCGCGCGGGATGCCGATGCCGTTGTCGGTCACGGTCAGGCTGCAATGGCCGTCCCGGGTGCATGCTGTCACGATCTGCACCTTGCCGCCGGGGCGGTTGTAGCGGATGGCGTTGTCACACAGGTTCTGGCACAATTCATCCAACAGATTGCGGTTGCCCCGCACCGGTGCGCTCTCGCCCAGATAGGTCAGGGTGATGTAGGCGTGGCGGGCGTTCAGCTTCTGACGCTCCACACACTCCTTGGCCACGTCCAGCAGGTCCACGACCTCCATTTCCGGCATGGAAGAGGTCTCGGAGGCGTTGTCCAGGCTGGACAGCTGTAGGATATCGTTCACCAGCTGGATCATCCGGCTGGCTTCGCCATGGATCTTCTGGGCAAAACCGGGCACATCCCCCGGCTTGGCGATGCCGGTCTCGATCAGTTCCGCATACCCAGAAATGCTGGTCAGCGGGGTCTTGAGCTCGTGGCTCACATTGGCGGTGAAATCCTGCCGCATCTTCTCGTTGTTTTCCCGCAGGATGCGGTCGGCATGGATGCTCTCGGCAAAGGGGATCAGTTCCTTGTACGGGACCTTATCCTGAATGTGGTCCAGATCCTCGGTCATGTTCAGCACCGGCTGCACAAGGGCGCGGGTGAGCAGGGTGGACAGGATCGCGGCAGCCAACATCAGGGCAACGCAGCTCAGCACGATGGCCGGCAGGGCTCCGTCGTAGACCGACCACACCGTTTCGGCGTCCTGCGCCACGCGCAGGATGTTGCCGCCGGGCAGCTGCACGGCATAATAATAGGTCTCATATCCCATGGTCTGGGAATCACGGATGTCCTTGCCGATGCTGCCCTGCAGCGCCTGCACGATCTCCGGACGGGTAAGATGGTTCTCCATGGGCTGATCGGTGGCAGACTCAAAGATCACGTCGCCGTCCGGGGAGATCAGCGTAATGCGCAGGTCGCCGGTCACAAAGAAAGAAAGCTGCTGCGGCTCGCTGGTCAGGTCATACCCGGCACGGATGAGATCGCTCTCTTTTTCCAGGTCATCCCAGGCCTGGTCGGTAAAAGCCCGGTGAAAGACAAAGATGCACAGTGCTGCGGTGAACAGCAGCCCCAGAAAGCCCATGAGGAACAGCCGGTAGCTGATTTTTTCTTCCATGCTGTGCGGCTTCATTCGTCTCCAGCCTCCTCGTCATCGGCCAGCTTGTAGCCCACCTTGCGGATGGTGCCAATGTAGCGTCCGGCATCGCCCAGCTTTTTGCGCAGGGTGCGAATGTGCATGTCCACGGTGCGGCTTTCCACCGAAATGTCGGTGCCCCACACCACCTGCAAAATCGTCTCGCGGGTCACCACAAGGTTGGTGTTCTCCAGCAGAAGGCGCAGCAGGCTGTATTCTTTGTAGGTCAGTTCGACAGGCTGGTTGTTCACCGTCACGCTGTGACGTGCATTGTCCAGCAGGATCTCATGGAAGCTGAGCACATTGGGCCGTGTCTCCGGAGCCGCCCGGCGCAGAGAAGCACGCACCCGGCTGAGGAACTCCATGATGCCGAACGGCTTGGAAATGTAGTCGTCGGCACCGCAGTCCAGCCCGCGCACGGTGTCCAGCTCGCTGGATTTGGCCGTGACCATGATGATGGGCAGCCGGTGCAGGGAAGGGGTGTTGCGCAGCTTTTTCAGGATAGAGAACCCATCCTCGCCGGGCAGCATCACGTCCAGGATCACAAGCTCCGGGGCTTCGGTGCGCATGGCCTGCCAGAACGGTTCGGAACTGGCAAAGCTGGCCACTTCATAACCGTTGGACTGCAGGGCATACTGCTCCAGCTCACGGATGGCGTCATCATCTTCTACGATATAGATCATTTGTCAAATTCCTCCGCAGATTGATTGTCCGGGAAGAGATACCGCTCCCGGTATTTGTCCAGTCGACGATGAAATTCTTCGCTCTCCTTGGTATCTTTGCCGTGACGCAGATCGTTGAGGTAAGCGTGGGTGTCAAAACTGTCCTGTGCTACCTCGATCTGGGCAACAGCTACATTGCTGCAGTGGTCGCACACACGCTCGTAGTTGGTCAGCAGATCGTCCAGCACAAAGCCGTACTCAATGGAGCAGCTGCCGGTCTGCAGGCGGGCGATGTGGTGTGCCTTGATGGCACGCACCAGCTCGTTGACCACAGCTTCCAGCGGCTCTACCTTGCTGGCCAGGTGCAGGTCTCCCTTGCGGAAGGCGTCGGTGGTGCGGCTCAGGATATCCTGCACGGCATCTTCCAGCACCTGCAGCTCCTCTTGTGCGTCCTTGGAAAATTCAATGTTCTTCTGGTGCATTTCCTCCGCGGATTCCAGCAGGTTGACCGAGTGGTCACTGATGCGCTCGAAATCGCTGATGGTGTGCAGCAGGGTATTCACGCTCTGGCTGTCGGCGTGGCTCAGCTCGCGGCCGGACAGCTTGACAAGGTAGGTGCCCAGAGCGTCCTCATAACGGTCCACGGTGCTTTCCTCGTCACGCACCTTCTGGGCCAGCTCGTCGTTCCACTGGTGGGTCAGACTCATGGCCTGCACCACGCCCACGCGGGCCAGCTCTGCCATGTCGGCGGTGGCGCTGCGGGCGCGCTCCACGGCCACAGCCGGAGTGTTCAGCAGACGTTCATCCAGCAGGGAAAAGCTCTCTTTTTCCGGGGAGTCCGGGATGGTGAGGATGGCCAGCTTTTCCAGCCCGTTGGCAAAAGGCAGCAGGATGAGGGTGGCCAGGATGTTGAAGGCGGAGTGCACCACGGCGATGCCCCAGGCTTCAATGGTGGAATCCACAAAGGCAAAGTGGCACACGGCGTTCAGACCGTAGAAACCAAACAGGAAGATGGTCACGCCGATGATGTTGAAGTACAGGTGCACCATGGCGGCCCGGCGGGCATTCTTGGTGGCACCCACCGAGGAGATCAGCGCTGTGACACAGGTGCCGATGTTCTGGCCCATGATGATTGGGATGGCACTGCCGTAGGTGATCACGCCGGTGGCGCTCAGTGCCTGCAGAATGCCTACACTGGCGCTGGAACTCTGGATGATGCCGGTGACCAGTGCGCCCACCAGCACACCAAGGATGGGGTTGGAGAAGCGGACGAACAGGCTGGTGAACCACTCTTCTCCCTGCAGCGGCAGCACTGCGTTGGACATGGTGGTCATGCCGGTCATCAGCACGGCAAAGCCGATGAGGATGGTGCCCACACCTTTTTTCTTCTCACTCTTACACATATACAGCAAAATGCCGATAAATGCAAGCAAAGGACTGAAAGAAGTGGGTTTGAGCATCTTGATCAGCACACTGTCACCCTGCAGACCCGAAAGACTCAGGATCCAGCTGGTGACGGTGGTGCCCACGTTGCTGCCCATGATCACGCCGATGGCCTGATGCAGCTCCATGATGCCGCTGTTGACAAAACCGACCACCATGACGGTGGTGGCGCTGGAACTCTGGATGATGGCCGTTACGCACAGACCCAGAAAGAAACCTTTGAGCGGGCTGTCGGTCAGCTTGCTCAGGATCTTCTGCAGCTGGCCGCCGGCCTGCTTTTCCAGCGCCTTGCCCATGATGTCCATGCCGAACAGGAACAGGGCCAGGCCGCCCAGCAGAGAAAAGACATTGAAAATAGTCATAAGGATTTTCCTCACTTTGATTTGACGTGTTTTCTTCCGAGTTTCAGTATAGTGGATGCATTGTAAAATCCGAAACCGAGCAAATGTAAAATCCATGTAAATGTAAAATCTTTTTGCATGAAGCCCGGACAGACCTCTTCGCAGCAGCGTGCCTTGGCCCGCAGGATAGAAAAAGATGGGAACAGGCGTTGTAATCGTCCGGATTTTTTACTATAATAAAAAAAGAAGGATGCCGGCGCACAGCCGGGCACAAGAACACAGGAGGAACAAGGATGGGTACGTTCAACGTCTCGCTCAAAACGCTGACCGAGCGCGTCAGCCTGGAGGTGGTCTATACCCCCAAAGAACTGGACCAGATCAATGTTGAGATCGCAGAGGTCAACCGTCCGGGTCTGTTTCTGGCCGGATACTATGACTATTTTGATAAACTCCGTCTGCAGATCATGGGTCTGGCAGAGATGAATTTTCTGTCCGGGCTCTCGGCCGAAAAGCGCTACGAGGCGCTGGAACAGCTGTTCCGCCAGCAGCCGCCGGCCGTTATCGTGGGCCGCAGCGAAGAGTTGGAACCGTTCCCGGAGATGCTGGAGCTGGCCAAAAAGCACAGCGTGGCGCTGCTGCGCTCCAACGAGACGACTTGCACCCTGATGGGCAGCCTGATCAGCGTGCTGAACCTGGAGCTGGCTCCCCGCATCACCCGGCACGGCGTGCTGGTGGAGGTGTACGGCGAAGGCATCCTGA
>OGII01002305.1_pt1 | contig 11392 bp, 8 predicted proteins | sample 1571701 | NCBI WGS metagenome assembly OGII01 (sample SAMEA2581950, study PRJEB24529) | metagenome | biome: Human gut stool | place: China | collected 2011
TACGATAACGTAATGAGCTGATTATCTTAATAAACACTAGTATTAATATTAATTTCAGTATTATGAACAAAAAGTTTTCTACTCTTTTGGTAGGGTTAGCTTTAACTACGGCTTTCTCTGCAAATGCGGCGGATCCTGTTGACAAACAACTGCATCAGTTGAAAGTTGGCGGCAAGTATTTGTCCGTGACAAAATCCAAAGTCAATACGTCTGCGGATAGTTTGATCCTTGTATCTGAAGATAAAGTGGGTGAGGACGTAATGAAAGATTCTTACAAGAAATCTTTATGGAAGTTGACGAAAGGAAGCACTGATAACACTCAAGATCCGGTATGGACGTTGACAAACTGGGCTACCGGTAACGTGCTGAGCTTGGATCTTACTAAATCAACTACAACTTTCGCTGAAGGTAAGCAGTCTAAGTGGTTGATCGCTGATAATGGCAATATTAAGGCTATCAGTGGCGGTAAGGTGTATGCCCTTTATACGGAGGAGGTAAAAGACAAAGAGGATAAAGTTGTAGGTACAGCCTTGAAGATCGGTAAGGATAAGACTTTCGCTAATTTCGTTTATACGCAACCTACGGCAAAGGATGCGTTATCTGTTAGCGAGATCAATGGTTTGTATGGAACTTCTTCCGTATTCGATTTCGAGAAGGATTTGAATGGTAACCCGATTGACGGTGTTGCAATCAATGCGACAGAGATAAAGGGTGAAACCGATGGTTTTGTGAATATCCGTTTGAACAATGGCAAATATTTGGTAGTCGATTCTACTGTATGGACAAACTCGGTTAATAAGAATGAGTATTGGAAGTTAACGACAGACGCATTACCTACGGAAATTGCGGATAACGATGAGAAATCTGCGGCTTTAGAGGATGTGGAGTTGTTAGAGAATGGTCGTTCCGCAGACTTCTATGCGTTCAAGATTAAATTGAATATCGCTGAAGGCTATAAGATGACTATTTATCCGAAAGCAGTTCCTACTTATTCTAATGATGATGAGAAGAGAGGCGAACAAACTGCGTTCTCTTTTGGAACAGAGACAACAAGTCGTGCTTTGGTTTACGGTAAATTCGCCGATAGTAAAGAGGTTTTAGCTGCGACAAAAGTTGTCGCTACAGGGGATAACTTGAAAGATGCTGTCGCTACGTTTGGTGTAGTTGAGGCTCCGGATGCTTTGGATACAGATTATACTTATTATGTACAGTTCTACAATAAGAAGAAAGTATCTACAGAGACAGGTAAGTGGATTTCTGATTCGAACTATAATAAATATGTATATACGGCTTGTGATGAAAGCAGAGCTTATGAAAAGGCTTCTGTAGAGGCTCCGGCTTATATGTGGTATTTGAATGGAGAGGGTGTGTTGAAGAATATGATAGTTCCTACTGAATCATATACAGGATTCATCACATTAATCAACGAAGAGAATGGTGTTTACGCATTCGGTACGGATACGCTTAAATTGACAAAAGGTCCGAAGGTAAAGGATGCTCAGAAGATGGGTTATAAGCTTGTCACTAAGGCAGACGAGGTAAACGGTGCGTTGTCTTTCCGTTTGGTTTCTCTTTTGGCAGATGACTTGTATATGATCTCTAAAGATGGCGTGATGTATGTGGCTAATAGCGAATTGGCCGACGCTCAGAAACTGAAAGTAACCGGTGCTGAGACTCCGGATGAGGAGAGCGGTGAAATCGAATATGCTAAGGTTGGTAACGATGTCATTAAACCGGTTTATAAGATTACGGATCGTTTAGGCAAGAAAGTGCTTGTCTTGAAAAATGAAAAGTTCGTCTTAGTAGACAAGGACAGCGAGGACGCCGAGAATCCATTGGCTGTTTCTTTCTTGTCTATGGGCAAGAATAATCAATATAAGATTGTTTATAGTGCCGACAACCAGGATTACGCTATCACGGCAAACGCCGCTTCCGGTATCTTAGCCGAGACGACTCTTTGCGATAATCAGAATGTAATCTTCGAGTTCGCTACGCAAGAAGCTCCTGCTTATGGCGCTCCTGCTATCGGTCACGTACAGATCTCCACGATGGAGGATGATAACAAAGTGATCGCTAACCAGAAAGATGGTTTTGCGGCGTTGAAGGCTGAGGGTCAATCCATCTTGAAGAGTGATGTTTATACTCAAGATACGTTGACTATGTGGTTGGATACAGCTTGTGTGACATTCGATGAGACTATGCCGTTGTATTATATCTCTACGAAGACATTCAACGCAGAGGCTGAGACTCGCAACTTCTTGATTAACCCGGCTAATATTTCTGCCGAAATTGAGAAGAATAATGAAGATCCGGATGCGGCAGAGATCGAGAATATCTATGATTATGCTCATGTAGCTGGTGATGATACTTATCGTGCGGCATTTGCGGCAGCTTCTGTATGTGGTCTTGACTCTATCGCTATCGATGGTGATACGATCGGTTTGATGCAATTGAATCCGGCAGCTGTTGCTTTTGAAGTAGCCGCTGAGATTAGCGATGAGGCTTATCGCATCGTTTCTAAGTTGCATGCTAAAAATGAGGAGTATGATGCAGAAGTTGAGGGTTCTCTTCCTTACGTGGAATCAGAAACGACTCTTTATCTGGCTCAATTGAACAACGTATTGTTCTGGACGGAAGATCAAGCTAAGGCTGAAATCTTCGTAATCAACCGCGCTTCCACTCCGACATCTAACGAAGGCTTCGAGGCTGAGTCTGCTGTTAAGGTTATCGCTGGTAACGGTACTGTAACCGTACAGGGTGCAGCTGGCCAGACTGTAACAATCGCTACCGTATTAGGTAAGGCAGTTGCTGACGAGGTGGTTGCTTCTGATAACGCTACGATCGCTGCTCCGGCTGGTGTAGTATTCGTAACTGTTAACGGTGAGACTACGAAAGTGGTTGTTAAATAAGCACTTTTGATATAGAATGCGAAAAGCATTTGAAGAAGATATATAATTCTAAGATTCCCGTGCGGAGATTCGTCTTCAAGTAAACCGTGAGGTTGAACATGCGGGGATATTAATACTAAAGTAAAAAATTAAAGCTCTCCGTCAGTATTTCCGTGAGGCAAGAAAGCGGAAAAAGAATAAGCCCCGGTCGGTTTCTCGATCGGGGCTTTTTGCCTATTCTTTATAATTGAAACCCAATTAGGAGATTTGCGGGAAATGCGCTATCTTTGCTTTCAGTTTTAAAAGGAGGATTTATCATGAAAGCAACCATCTCATTAGACGGTATTTTAGCTTTTCTAAAGTCATTGTCACTGAGTGCGAGCAATAAAGAATGGCTAGCTGAAAAGCTTATAGAGGAAGCTCGTAAAGAAAAGAAGGCCGCTCAAAGTGAATCTTATGAAGACTTCATTAATAGAATGTGTGGGGCTTGGAGGGATGACCCACGTTCGACAGAGCAGATAATTGCAGATATACGTGGTTCGCGCCAGTTTGATGTGACGCGTCATATTATGCCGTTGACAGATGAAAAAGAGTAAGTATTTATTGGATACTAATATCTGTATATCCTTATTGAGAGGTAACAGGGATGTTGCTCGAAAGTTGATAGGGATAGGTGAAGATAAGTGCTTCTTATCGGTCATTACATTATATGAGTTGATGTTTGGTGCCTATAACTCTGGACGTAGTCAACAGGAAATTCTTAAGGTGAAAGAATTTGTGAACCGTTTTCCTGTTGTCTCGTTGATGGACTCTGCCGAGGAATATGCTTTTAGAAAAACTCAACTTCGTGCTTCCGGCATTATGATTGATGAATTCGACTTGTTGATAGCAGCTACGGCTTTATCTGGTAATTATATTCTAGTGACAGATAATATAAAACACTTTCAAAGAATAACAAACCTTAGGCTAGAAAACTGGATCAAGAGATAATATCTCTTCTTGCGTAATTATGATTTGTTATACATGAATAGGAAAATTAGACAATGGCCAGCGATGATATAAAACAGGCATGGAAAGTGCCGGAACCTACGTTAAGGAGGTTGCCGTGGTATCTTGCGTTTGTAAAGTTGATGAAAGGAAAAGGGGAAACGTTTATCTCATCCACCCAGATCGCTAAGGAGATAAATGTAGATCCTAGTCAGGTCGCTAAAGATCTCTCTTTTGTGAATATCTCCGGGAAGACGAGAGTGGGATACGATATTAACGCGTTGGTTGACGTACTGGAGGATTTCCTCGGTTTTACATCCCAGCATAAGGCATTTCTGTTTGGGGTAGGGAGTCTGGGCGCTTCTTTGTTGCATGACACCGGACTGAGCCAATATGGTTTGGAGATCGTGGCGGGCTTTGATGTCCGTGAGGATTTGGACGGGAGCATGATCAATGGCATTCCCGTTTTTCATATGGATGATTTTCCTGCCAAGCAGAAAGAATATGGCGCGACGATCGGGGTGATCACCGTGCCGGTGGAGAAAGCGCAGGAGGTGACAGACCGGATTATCGAGGGAGGAATCAAGGCTCTTTGGAATTTTACCCCCTTCCGTATACGGGTGCCGGAACATATCGTAGTCCAGAATACTTCTATGTATGCGCATTTAGCTGTTATGTTTAATCGATTGAACTCAATGAATCACTAAAATATGAAGATTATCGCCGTTGGAATGAACTATGCCGCTCACAATAAAGAGCTGCATCATTCGTTAGAATTATCAGAGCCTACTATTTTTATGAAGTCGGACTCCTCTTTGTTGAAAGATGGGAAACCGTTTTTTATTCCGGATTTCTCATCGGAAGTTCATTATGAGACGGAGATCGTGGTACGGATAGACCGTTTGGGGAAAAATATAGCCGAGCGTTTCGCTCATCGTTATTACAATGAGGTTACGGTCGGTATTGATTTCACGGCACGGGATTTGCAGAATAAATTGCGTGCGCAAGGGCTACCGTGGGAGATTAGTAAGGCGTTTGATAATTCGGCTGTGATCGGGACCTTTATTCCGCTGGAGCAAGCGGGGGATGTAAACCGGCTTCCGTTCCATCTGGATATCAATGGCTCGAAGGTACAGGAAGGCAATACCTCGAATATGCTGTTTTCGGTAGATAAGATTATCGCGTACGTAAGTCGCTTCTTTACGCTGAAAATAGGCGATTTGATTTATACCGGAACACCTGCTGGCGTAGGTCCCGTGAAGATCGACGATCATCTGGAGGGATATCTTGGCGAGCGGAAGCTTCTGGATTTTTATGTGAGATGAGAAGATTAATATATATATTCATTATAGGTTTATTACTTTGCTCATATACATGGGCGGATGGTAGCCGTTATGCTTCTAAATCCCTGTTATCGGAGGGGAAATGGGTGAAGATCCGGGTGGATAAGACCGGAATCTACAAATTATCCTATGCGGATTTGAAGAATATGGGTTTCTCGGCCCCATCGAAAGTCTCTGTCCATGGCTATGGAGGATGGCCCTTGGATGAGGATTTCAGTAAGGAATATATCGATGATGTCCCTTCTACACCGGTTTGGCGTGGGAGTGATTACCTGTTATTCTACGGGAAAGGGCCGGTTAAATGGGAGTATGACTCGTCGAGCCAGACATTCGTGCATACGAATAATCCTTATTCATTGTATGGCTATTATTTTGTGACCGATGCCACTCCGACGAATGATATGACTTCCGTGGCTCAAGCGAGTGGCGCGACTAATCGGATCACGACTTACGATGATTATTTGGTGCATGAGCAAGAATTAGTATCGTTGGCGAAATCGGGTAGGGAGCTGTATGGGGAAGATTTTAGCGGAGCTACCCCCCGAACCCTATCAACATTCTCTTCAATTCCGGGAATCACGAATGAAGACGCTAAGGTAACCATGAGCTTTGTATCCAAAGTCACTTCCGGTACGGGAGTCGCTTCTTTGAGTATTAATCAGTCTAATGTTCTGGACGTTTCGATCCGCTCGAATAGAGAGGAATATGTGAAGGCGCTAGAAGGGGTAAGCACGGCGGTATGGAAAGGCGAGAAGAGTGAGAAAAACAGTGTGGTCGTGTCTTATAATTCGGCTTCTCATAACAATGTACGGTTAAATTACGTTCGGTTACATTTTAAGAGGACTTTGCAGCTGTATGGGGCCTATACTTTTTTTCGTAGTATAGCTTCTATCGGAAATGTTTCCCGGTTCGTGGTACAGGGCGCAAACGCGAATACCTTGGTCTTTGATGTGACGGATGCTCAGCGGGTAAGACTGATGGAGACGGAATTGAATGGCTCCGAACTTACTTTCTCTATTCCTGCCGGTACCTTACGGGAGTTCGTTTTGGTACGGACGGATCAGAGCTTTATCTCTCCGGAGGTTGTCGGTGAGGTGGAGAATCAAAACCTACATGCCTTGGAGCAAAAAGACATGATCATCATAGCGGCTAAAGCTTTCCAAACGCAAGCGGAACGGTTGGCGGAGGAACACCGGGCAACAGACGGATTGACCGTGGAAGTCGTGGATCCTCAGTCGATTTATAATGAGTTCTCAAGCGGTGCGCCTGACGCTACCGCTTACCGCCGGTTCATGAAAATGTTCTACGATCGTAGCGTGTCTGCCGGTAACGCTCCAAAATACCTGTTATTGTTTGGCGATGGTATTTACGACAACCGGGGAATTTGCTCGGACGTGAAAAATATAGCAAGGGATAATATGTTGCTGACCTATCAGTCGAGAGCGTCCTTGTTTGAATATTCAGGATTGTTCTATAATTCTAATTTCTCGTATGTAACGGATGATTATTATGGGCTATTGGATAATGTATCCGAGGAGGCACTTGATAAGCCGAACAGTATTTGCATAGGTGTAGGACGTTTCCCCGTGCGGACGGTAACGGAGGCTACCCAAATGGTAGATAAGGTAATCGGTTATATGCGGAACGAGGACAGAGGCGGCTGGAAAAACCAAATCACCTTCGTGGCGGATGATGGTAACAATGCGGATCACTATACGAGTAGTCATGCGGAACAAGCTGATGAGCTGGCCCGGTTTATAGAGGAAAATCATGGGGCTTTCCTAACGAATAAAGTTTATTTCGATGCGTTTAAGCGAGATAATAGCGGAACGTATCCGGATGTACGTAAGCGGATCTCTGAATTATTGAAGAAAGGGCAACTGTTGATTAACTATACGGGGCATGGTAATACGACCGCTTGGTCTGACGAATACGTGTGGACACAGACGGATATCTTACAATCTACTTATACGAAACTACCCATTTGGGTGACGGCGACTTGCGATTTTACCCGTTTCGATGACGTGAATACCTCGGCGGGCGAATCTGTTTTCTTGAATGCGAAAAGTGGAGGGATCGCATTGTTTACGACAACCCGTGTGGTTGTATCTAGCGGTAACTCGGCACTGAATAAGGAACTTTACCGCAATCTCTTTGAGAGGGAGAGTGACGGACGGGCCCGTACCTTGGGCGAGGCCATGATGGAGACCAAGCGGAAACTGTCTGGTATCAATAAACTTAATTTTATTTTGATAGGTGACCCTGCTTTGAGAATCTCCTATCCGGAGTATAAGGCGCAAGTGACAGCCGTGAACGGCAAGGCCATATCAGATGAGCCTTTTACGTTTAAGGCTTTGGAGAAAATAACGGTGGAGGGAGAGATCTTAGATACGAAAGAGGGCTTGGCTAACGATTTTACCGGTATCCTAAATGCTACGGTGCTGGATAGTAAAGCTTCATTGACCACCTTGGGCAATAATACGAATGAAAAAGGAGATACGGTCCGCTTCTCTTACACAGATTACCCGAATACGATCTATATCGGGCAAGATTCGGTACGGCAAGGAAAATTTAGTTTTACATTTATGGTACCGAAAGATATCTCTTATTCGAATAAGCAGGGAAAACTGAATCTCTACGCCTCGGATGAGGTGAACAAGCATGAGGCACAAGGATCTTTCTTGAATTATATCGTTGGCGGTACCGCTGATAATGCGGAGGCAGATACGATCGGCCCTGAGATCCGGCAGATTTACTTGAATGATTCTAGTTTTGTAGAGGGTGATCAAGTGAATACGACTCCTTATTTTGTCGCTAGGCTGTGGGACAAGAGCGGTGTGAATATAACAGGTAGTAGTGTAGGGCATGATATCATGCTGACGGTCGACAGTATGCCTTCCATGAGTTATAACTTGAATAATTACTATGCACTATTACCCGATAAAGAAGGGGAAGGACTTGTCCAGTTCTCCATCCCCGAGCTGGAGCCGGGAATGCATACGGCCGAGTTTAAGGTGTGGGATATCTTAAATAACTCCACGACCTATACCTTTACTTTTGAGGTGGCGGAAGGGTTGAAACCTAATCTGATCGAGATGTATGCCACCCCGAATCCGGCACGGGATCAAGTGGAATTCTTTCTGCATCACAATCGTCCGGAGTCGAACTTAAAGGTGACGGTTATGGTTTATGATATGACCGGTAAGTTCCTATGGAGTACCGAGAAGAGCGGTTCCTCCGAGTTGTTTAAGGCTTATATCGTAACTTGGAACTTGACGGATAACGGTGGCAGGCGGTTGCGCCCGGGAGTTTATCTGTATCGGGCGGCGATTAGTACGAATAACTCGAAAGAGGCGACGAAAGCGAATAAATTAATCATTCTCGCACAATAAAGTATCGGGTAATTAGTTTATAATAAGCATGGGGGTATGTTTATTACCCTCTAGGAATGATAAATGTAAATGTATTTTTAGAATAGAATATATGGTAAGAGTTTCAAGATTCAGTCTGTTACTAGCGGTTTTCAGCTTTTTGACGGCATTTACGGCTTTATATGCCCAAGGAGGCGCAGACGATGTTAAACATAAATTCGCCCCGATTAATACGGCGATACCGTCTTTGTCTATCGCGCCCGACGCTCGCGGAGGTGCTATGGGTGATAACGGTGTGGCTACTACGCCGGATGTGAATTCCCAATACTGGAACCCGGCTAAGTATGCTTTTAGCTATAGTAAGGCCGGAGTCGCTTTATCCTATACGCCTTGGTTACGTAAATTGGTGAATGATGTGGCTTTAGCGTATCTGGCCGGTTATTATAAATTAGGCGATAGCGATATGCAGGCGATCGGAGCTTCTTTGCGTTATTTCTCTTTAGGAGAAGTACAGGAAAGCCGGGATGGAGGAATGGGTAATCAGCTCATATTGAATCCTTATGAGATGGCTTTTGATGTAAGTTATAGCCGTAAATTATCGGATGTGTTTTCTATGGCAGTCGCCTTGCGCTATATTCGTTCGGACATGGGTGCCTCGTCGGATGCGGATATGGTTCCGGATAACGCTTTTGCCGCCGATATCGCCGGTTATCTGGAGAAATACGTGATCTTAGGGAATAGCGAGTGCCTGTGGAGCTTTGGTTTTAATGTCTCCAATATCGGTACGAAGGTCTCTTACGACGGCGGAAATACCAACCAATTCTTGCCTACGATGTTAAAGGTTGGAACCGGTTTGCTGTATCCGATCGATGATTATAACCAAATCGGTATCTATGTGGATTTGAGTAAATATTTAGTTCCTACCGAACCTATTCAAGAAGGTACGACTCCCGAGGATGAGGCTGCTTATAAGGAAAAACATGATGAATATAACAATATGTCCCCGATCACGGGTATCTTCAAATCATTCGGTGACTCGCCGAATGGCTTCAAGGGCGAGCTAGAGGAGATTATGGCCTCTATCGGTCTGGAGTATAATTACAATCAGCAGTTCTTTGTTCGTGGCGGTTATTACTATGAGAATAAATATCAGGGAAACCGTCAGTACTTCTCAGTCGGCGCAGGTTTCCGCATGAGTGTTTTCCAGTTGGATGCCGCTTATCTGATCAGTACGGTACAGAGTAACCCGTTGGACCAGACGCTTCGTTTTTCTCTGTCATTCGATATGGACGGTATCAAGAACCTGTTCAGATAATCAGTTGAAGGTATGAAGATACGTGTAGGTTTTGGTTATGATGTGCATGCCCTGGTCCCCGATCGCGAATTATGGATGGGCGGTATCCGGATAGAGCATACATTAGGACTGCTGGGACACAGTGATGCCGATGTGTTGATCCATGCCATTTGCGATGCTTTGCTCGGCTATCATTTTCCTGATACGGCAGGTGAATACAAGAATATAGACAGCAAGATATTATTACGCGACACAATGAAATTGCTGCGTGAGGCCGGTTATGAGTTGGGCAATATCGATGCAACCGTTGCTGCTGAACGTCCGAAGCTGAATCCGCATATTCCTGCGATGAAGCAGACTCTGGCAGAAGTGATGCAGGTAGACGAAGATGATATTTCCATCAAGGCGACAACAACTGAAAAGCTGGGTTTTACCGGACGCCAGGAAGGTATTGCAGCTTATGCTACTGTGCTGATCCAGAAATAACTATATTTTCGTGATGAACTTCGCAGGGGATTGTGAACCAGAATGTACTTCCTTTCCCCTCTTTTGATTCTACGCCGATCTCTCCGTTCAGACGCTTTACGATGGTCTGGCAAATGGATAATCCCAATCCTGTTCCCTGTATAAAGTTGTCGAATTTGGCAAACCGTTCGAAAACATGCAGTACGTTTTCTTTGGCAATGCCTTTGCCGGTATCGGAAACATAGAAACGCAATCCGTTCCCTGTTTCTTCATATCCCATTTTTATACAGCCTTCGAAAGTGAACTTGCAGGCATTTGTCAGGAAGTTGGTTATGACTTGTGTCAGGCGCGTCTTCTCCGAATAGATATAACAAGGTCGTTCCGGAATTGAATATTCCAGTGTCACTCCCTCTTTGGGTCGGCTTTTGAAAGTTTGTGCTAATGTGATGAACAAGGCGGACACATCGATATTGGAGAACGTGAATTCCAGTTGATCGGCTTCAATCTTTGACAGGTCCAGGATATCGTTGACCAATTGTAACAGGAGTTCATTATTGGTTTCTATGATATTGCAGAATTCGATCGTGTCTTCCGGGCTTTCCGAATGGGCTATCAGGTTGGAAAAGCCTACGATTGCGTTTAATGGTGTCCGTATTTCGTGGCTCATATTTGCCAGGAAGGCACTTTTTAAGCGGTTAGCTTCTTCTGCTTTTTCTTTTTCACGCCGTTCTTCCTCTTGTTTGAGCTTTTGGAAATAAAGACGGAAACGTAGCACTGCTATTGTTGCCAGCAGGCAGATGATCGCAAATGCACTAAATATGTGTATCTTATATTTCTGGAAAAAGGTCGGAGGCTGCTGATAATAAATGGCATTCAACGGAAAACGGGATGGTTCGATGCCGTGGTTGAAAAGATGTTGGTAGTTAAGGTGCGTATGTGGTTCTCCTCCGATATGAGTTGAGATATCCCGTGCCTCTGTTCCTCCCAGTATCAACCGGATAGTGGAGATTACGGATTTGCTGAAATCGTTTTCTGAGATGTAAT
>OGII01002306.1_pt1 | contig 11389 bp, 9 predicted proteins | sample 1571701 | NCBI WGS metagenome assembly OGII01 (sample SAMEA2581950, study PRJEB24529) | metagenome | biome: Human gut stool | place: China | collected 2011
TGTTGAGTTTGAAACCGAAATATATTGATGAGATCTTAAGTACATCCCAAGATTCTTATGAAGAAGTGATCCAAGCTTTATTTCAATTAGAAGCGAAAGGATATATCAAACAGATCCATCAGAACTTATATATCAAAAAAATGTAAACAAGGGGTAATACTATATGCCCTAACTGTGGTGGAACTAGATGTAGAATAGAAGGAAATAATGTAGGAGGAGTATCAGATGAGGTAGATCAGTCAGAGAATCCTGAAGAGAATGCATTCTCTGATATTGAATCTGATGAGCTAGGTAAGATACTTAAGAAGTATAAAGGGAAGAAAGTTAATGAAGATGAACTAAGTGCTGAGTTACATGCTAATGGAATCTACGATGAAGTCGGAGGAGTTAAAGGACTTGTAGATAAAGGGTATGCAACTGAGGAAGGCGATCAAGTAATGTTCAGTGAAGTAGCTGACTTCCAGAGAAGATTATTTAGTAAGCTTGTGATATCAGTTACTAAAGAATTTGATATTGATCCTATGTGCGATAGAGAATCCGCAATTGACTCATTGGCTGAGAAATTCCCATGTAAGCCTATCATGATACTTAAGAGAGCTCAAAGTTCAGTAGCCCCTGAGGTAACTTCATTCAGTGATAAGAGTTACTTGAAAGATTCAGGAATAGAATCCGATATAAAGGTAGAGTATGGAGGTCAAACTATGCCTATCAAGGATTTCATGAATTTATTAAATGAGGAATATCCAGATGCTCCAGAGGATATAATAGATCTTCTAGAATCATCTAAGGCTATTAAGGTCAACGGAGGAAAAGTTTTAATTTCTAAATAATTTTAAATATTTAAAAATAATGAGTAAAACTAGATTTATGACTGTATTGTTTAGTGCAACTGAGAAAGGTGATGAGGAGTTGACTAATCAAGTGCACGAGGACATTCAGAAAGCTAAGGAAAATGGATCCTTCGAAGATGACGAGATGAAATATAAGGATCTAGGAGATAATGGAGTCTTAGCTATTGATAAAGAGAATGGGGAACAAACTTTAATACATAATGAACCTGTAGTTACAGATAACGGAGATGTAGTTATTGACTTAGAGGAAGTTCCTGACTATTGTATTGAGGATCAATCTCATCCTGAGGTAGATGTTCAGAATAATAGTATCGTAGTGAATCCTATGGAAGAGAAGGAATTCTCAGTGACAACTAATAATACAGCAGTATTGAAAATATTCTCAGATCAGGACTTAGTAGAAGTAGTATCTGAATCAGTTTCTAGAACTGAACAGGAAGCTCAGGTGGGTGATCTGAAATTTGAAAAGGATTCAGAGGATGATGGAATTATTGTTACTGATGTTCCGTCAGGAGATAAAGCTAAGGTTGTCATGGAAGGTGACAATATGAAAGTTACTGAGTTAGATCAAAAGAATTTTAAATATTATTCAAATAAAGGAAATATGAATGTAATTAAACGTAAGGTATTTAGTCATGCCGAACAATACGAACCTATCTTCGTAGTAGGTATCGATCCTATAAATAAGGTATTAGTAAACTCACCTGTATATGGTGAAGCAGCTGCCAATGACCTAGCACAGAAGTTGATGGAACGTGGTATCATGGGAGTAAATGTATTCGTTAATCCTGATGAAGGTCGTGAATACGCTCTAGGTCTACTGTCAGGTGAAGGTGCAACTGAGGTAGCTGAAGAGGAAGAAATGGAAGTAGCATATTCTGACAATACAGTTATTGCTAATCGTTACTTCTCTGATCGTACTCGTTTTATGAGTCGTTTATTCTCAGAAGCTGAGGAAAATGTTACTGATCATCAAGATTTGATTGAATCAGCCATCGCAGATGGAGATCAGATGGAAACTGAAGATTTCATCATTACTCCAGTATCAGATGACTGTGCAGTAGTAGAGGATAAAGATAACGGTGAATATACTGTAGCTGAACTGGATGGAAAAGATATCAATGTAGATAAAATCTCTGCAGAACAGGCTCAAGATATGATGAAAGATATTCAAGTTGAAGACTCTGAAGAGGAAAAAGAATTCTCTGATAAACCGTATCGTAAATGCTATGGTCTAGTAAGTAAAGTAGCTGAGAAAGTAGCTAAGGTAGGTCAGAAAACTGCAGCTAAAGGAAAAGAAATTGGAGCTAAAGTTAAAGATGCTAAGACACTGAAGGAACAAGAAAAATTGGCTGCTAAAGCTAATAAATTGATGACTAGAGGTGAAAAGATTGAGAAAAATGCAGGTACTATTGCAAAAGTAGGTTTGGCTACCGCTGCAGCTGCAGGTGCCGCTGGTGCTGGAACTGCAGGATATAAGCTGACTAAGAAACAAAAAGATAACTCTGACGTAGATGAGTCTACATTAGCTCAAATTGAAGATAACTCAGTTGAGGCAATCCAGAATGTTCAGGAAGCAGCTGAAACTGCAATTGAAGCTATCAATCAAGCTAAGGAAGCTCCAGTAGAAGAAGTTGCTGATGTTAGGGAAGCTACATACTCTGAAACAGAAGCTCAGAAACAATTCTCTGAAGTTAATGATATCGATATTCCTAATCCTAGCTTGGCTGAATTGAATTGGTAATTTAATGACCTATACCTTAATTAATAACATTTACTAAAATATAAGATATTATAAATATGGCAAATCTTTTAAATGAAGCTCGCATGTTTAGCGAGTCACTAAATAAAGTTACTAGGGATAATAAAATGATAGCAGGATTCAATCCTGTGATTTTTCCCATAACTTTCGGTACAATCAGACCGTCTTGTATAATTTGTACGATGCAGAACACAAGGAAGGCGCAAAATAATATCCACCAGAAATTCTCTCCTGTATCCGCAGCCTTCAGTAAGGCTAATAAGACTGTGGGAATAAAAGCGATAAGCTGAAGGTAGGGAACCATATTGAGAAGCCCGATAAACAATCCGAAACCGATGGCTAACGGGAAATCAATAATAAGAAACCCTATGCTGAACAGAATCCCTACACAAAAAGCGACAAACGCCTGCCCGCGGAAATATTTGTTCATGCCGTCCTGTACATCCGTGACAATATGTACTGTCATTTCACGGTGTCTGGCAGGGATCAGTTTTATCCATCCCCGTGCAATGGCTTCATAATCTAATAGAATGAAGAAAGTGTACAGCAGGATGATGAATGAGGTGAATACACTGAATACAATATTGACAGATTGGGTCAGCAATGCCCATACTTGGGGAAGAACATTACGCATGGTATTCGCAAAATTGCTTTCGTTCAGCGCTTCGTGTATTTTCAACATATCTATGTGCTCTTTTATGAAATTGGCCACTGTGCCGGGAATGGCTGCTTGCTTGGATCCTTCGATAAAATAGGCGGTGAGCAATTCTTTCAGTTTGCCGAATTCTTCAATGATTGGTGGTACAAGTCCTACAAATGCTAAAGTGATAATGGACAGCAATACCAGCAAAACAACCAATATGGAGATTACCCGGTTCCTCAGACGCAATTTGTTCTGAAAGAAAATGACCATCGGATAGATAAGATAGGCTATCAGCCATGCTATGAAGAAAGGAAGCAGCACTCCGCTGAGTCGGTTGACCAGATATAGAATGCCGATAATGACCATCGCTGTCAATATTCCGCGGATAAAACTATCGAATGTTATTTTTTTCTGTATCATAAAGTGTGTGTTATTTATTTTCAGTTTCCTCTTTCAAAGCTTCCATATAGCAGGTCCGGCAAAGAGGCTCATAGTCTGCCTTTTCCCCTAATAGGACCCGTTTTTCGCTTTTGGTGATTCGGTGGGTGGCATAGGCCAAGTTCCCACATTTCACACAAATGGCATGAACTTTGGTTACTTCGTCTGCAATAGCCAGCAAGGCAGGTATAGGTCCGAAAGGAACTCTCCTGAAATCCATGTCCAATCCGGCGACAATGACTCTTATCCCGTTGTCAGCCAGCTTGTTGCAGACATCAACCAAACCTTCGTCAAAAAATTGCGCTTCGTCTATACCCACTACATCCTTGTCTGAGGAGAAAAGCAAGATGCTGGCAGAAGAATCAATAGGGGTGGAGGCAATAGAGTTGCTGTCATGTGATACAACTTCTTCTTCCGAATAGCGTGTATCTATGGCCGGTTTGAATATTTCAACCCGTTGACGGGCAAACTTCGCTCTTTTCAAACGGCGGATTAGTTCCTCGGTTTTACCTGAGAACATTGAGCCGCATATTACTTCTATTCTTCCTCTTCTACGTGTTTCCTGGATGTGGTCTTCTGAAAAAACTACCATAATTTAGTTATAACAATTAGATTAATTCTGAGTGCAAATGTACGACTTGTACCCCGAAAAAGGATTATTTTCACTTGGAAATTTATTAATAAAAGATATAATGTTAAACAAAAGTGCAACATCTGTTAAATAATTGGGACAATTAACTTTATGCATTTAAATTCTTTCTACATTTGTTCCAGTATAACAGAATGCAATTGTTTTATGGGAAAACTGTATGTCGTACCTACTCCAGTAGGAAATTTAGAGGATATGACTTTCCGTGCCATCCGTGTGTTGAAAGAGGCTGATTTGATATTGGCGGAAGACACGCGTACTTCGGGTATTCTTTTGAAACATTTTGAAATTAAAAACGCCATGCAGTCTCATCATAAGTTTAATGAGCATAAAACAGTGGAAGGTATTGTGAATCGCATCAAAGCGGGCGAAACTGTTGCTTTAATATCTGATGCCGGAACTCCTGGTATTTCTGATCCCGGATTTTTAATAGTGCGTGAGTGTGTGAAGAGTGGCATTGAGGTGCAATGTTTGCCTGGAGCTACTGCTTTTGTACCTGCGCTGGTGGCGTCGGGATTGCCTGATGAACGTTTCTGCTTTGAAGGATTCCTGCCACAAAAAAAAGGAAGAGTGACCCGTTTGACCTCTTTGCAAGAAGAAAAACGGACGATGATATTTTATGAATCACCCTACCGTTTGGTGAAAACCTTAACTCAATTTGCCGAGTTTTTCGGTGCCGAAAGGCCTGTTTCCGTATGTCGTGAGATTTCAAAAATTCACGAAGAAAGTGTTCGGGGCACATTAACTGAAGTTATAGCGCATTTCACTCAAAACGAGCCGCGAGGTGAAATCGTAATCGTACTCGGTGGGAAAGAGGACTAAAAATGAATAAACTTAAAATGTAAAGCAAATGAAAAAACTAGTATTTTTATCGTTGTTATCTGTAGCTTTATTGACTTCATGCGGTAATGGAGCTCAGAAAGATGCCTTGAAGGCTCAAAATGATTCTTTGATGGTAGAACTGTCAAACAGAAATGCTGAATTGGACGATATCATGGGTGCTTTCAATGAAGTACAGGAAGGTTTTCGTCAGATAAATGAAGCTGAGAATCGTGTAGACTTACAGAGTGGTTCTATTCGTGAGAATAGTGCTGATAAGATAAAAGAAGATATTCGCTTCATCAGTGAAAAATTACAGTCAAACCGTGAGCAGATTGCGAAACTGGAGAAGCAATTGAAGAATAGTCAGTATAATTCCGCTCAGTTGAAGAAAGCTGTAGCCAACCTGACGAAGGAGTTGGAAGCTAAACAGCAGCAGATTGAGACTTTGCAGGCTGAATTGGCTTCAAAAAATATTCGTATCGCTGAGTTGGACGATGCTGTGGCCGGTTTAAGCCAGAATGTAAGTGAACTGACCGCTGAAAATGAGGCGAAGGCTGCAACTGTAGCCAGCCAGGATAAAGCTTTGAATGCTGCTTGGTTTGTTTTTGGTACAAAATCTGAATTGAAGGACCAGAAAATTCTTGAAAAAGGTGATGTCCTGAAAAGTGCGGATTTTAATAAGGATTATTTTACTCAGATTGATATTCGTACTGATAAGGAAATCAAGTTGTATTCTAAACGCGCCGAATTGCTGACTACACATCCGGCTGGTTCATATGAACTGGTGAAAGATGCGAAAGGCCAGCTGACTTTGAAGATTACAAATCCTACTGAATTCTGGAGCGTATCACGCTATCTTGTTATTCAGGTGAAATAAGGAATTTAAATTATTGTTCTGTGAAAGGGTTGTGCCGTGAGTGACGCAACCCTTTTTTAATCTGCTTTATGTTGTATGTATAGAAGTATATTTATTGATTTGGATGATACGGTATGGGCTTTTACTGAAAACGCTCGTGATACATTCCAAGACATGTATGATAAATATCATTTTGATCGTTATTTTCGTTCTTTTTCGCATTTTTATACTTTGTATAGCGGGAAGAATGAGGAGTTGTGGAATGAATATGGTGCTGGTAGGATTACAAAAGATGAGTTGAATGAGCAAAGATTTGCCTATCCGTTGTTGCAGGTAGGCGTTGCAGATAAAGCGTTGGTGAAAGCCTATTCGGATAATTTTTTTGATGATATAGTTTACAAGAAGAAACTGATGCCTCATGCAAGAGAGGCTTTGGAATATTTGGCATCCGCTTATAATCTGTATATTTTGTCCAATGGATTTAGGGAATTGCAAGAGCAGAAGATGCGTTCTGCCGGTGTGGAAGGATATTTTAAGAAAATAGTTTTGTCAGAGGATATAGGAGTACATAAACCGTTTCCGGAGATTTTTTATTTTGCCATGTCGGCTACGCAGTCCGAGCTGCATACTTCTTTAATGATTGGAGATAATTGGAAGAATGACGTTGAAGGTGCGAAAAACGTAGGGATGGGAAATGTTTATTATAATATAAAAGGTGAGAAGAGCTTGCCTTTTCAACCTGGTTTTGATATGAGGGATTGGCGGGAAATCGCTTCTTTCTTATAAAATTGAATGGAAGATGTTGATGGATAAGTCTGTTGGCACAAACAATGTATTTGCATAAGGAATGCCCGATATTTGTTTTAAAGGGATGCTCCTGTGTATGGGGGCATCCCTTGAAAAGCATTTTTCTTTCAACTCCCTCCTTTGAAGATCATTGGAGAATCAGCGGAGTTGGGTTTTTATTTAGTAACCCGGATTTTGTTGAGCTTTTAAAGTAGGGTTAGCATTGGTTTCACTGACAGGTATTGGTAAAATCGTTCTAAAATAAGTACGGTCGAATACTTGTGATTCTTTATTTATAGAATAATGCCAACCTTTCTCATCTTCATTGGTATAGCGTGTTACGGTTTCATTATTACGCATGGCGTCAAAGAAACGTTGTCCTTCACCTACTAATTCTTTACGACGTTCCAATAAGACTCTTTCTAGAGTAGCGGTAGACTCTGTAACTAATTGTTTTGTATCATCTGTACGGTTTTTAATAATCTCATTCAGATATTTAGCTGTGGAAGTTTTGTCATTCAACTTAGCTGCGGCTTCTGCTGCATTTAAATACACTTCTGACAAACGAAGAATAGGTAAGTTGTTTAACCGCATATCCCCCAAACTTCCCATTGGGAATTTATTGATAAAGATACGATTGTCTCCATAGGTCTTATACATATCGGTCGGTTTTCCATTGTCATCTGTTTTCAATTGTACCGGCAAGATTACATCCAAACGGACATCACTTGGATCTTGAGCTAACATATCAACAAATGATTTTGTACAAATAGCATCGGCATATCCATCTTCATGATATAAATATGCAATACCTTCACGGTCTGCCCAGTCATCGGAACCGCTATTGACAAGTTCAAAAATCATTTCATTGATATGATTGGCGTTGTTTTTATCCCAAGCATTTGCATATTGAGCCTTTGTCCATAGGCTGTAAGGAGAATTTTCGATAATGTTTTTTGCCATATCTAAAGCCTCCTGGTTTTTACCCATGTATATATACACACGTGTAAGCAAAGCTTTGGCAGCCCATTCGTCAATAAACCCTTGATTATCTCCGGCTGATTTAGAAACATTTAAGGCTTTGGAGTCAATGGCCTCGGTTAAATCTTTTACAATTTGGGTATATACTTCTGCCACCGTATTACGTCCGGGAATAGCACTGGCATTCAAAGGATCTATCGGGGTGGTTACAATGGGTACTCCCATTGAAGCTCCATTATCAAAAGAATAAGGCATTCCATATACTTTCACCAAGTCAAAATGTACCAAGGCGCGAACAGATTTTGCCTGTGCATAGATGTTGTTCACATTTGCCTGATTCTTTTCTGCATCTGTTATTTTGTTATTCTCTACGGCTTCTATCAAACGGTTGGCACGACGTAATACATTGTATTGTACATTCCACATGTTGGGAGCATCGTCAATGGTGTATTTCATTTCGTAACAACTGGAAGAGCGCATTCCTTGTGTACGTGCCTGCATGTCATCTCCCCGGACGTCACCATAGTAAAACATACGTGAGGCATAATACTGTGTATAGGTAGAGTTTCCCTGCAGACCATCATACATACCATACAAAGCGGTTTTTGCATCATTGTAATTTGTGATGGCAGAATTACTGGGAATACTATCTGACGGTGTCAGATCCAGCCAATCGTTTACACACGAAGTCAATGCTATGGTTGCCATCGTGAAAACTAGCGATTTATATATTTTTTTCATTTTGTTCTCTTTATTTTTTAGATTATATGTTGAATAAGATTTCCGGATAAGGAATTTCAATATCCTGTTTCTTATTCTGTATAAACTTTATAATTAATAAATTAGAATCCAACTTCTAAGCCAAATGTAATGGTTCTTAAAGCCGGTGTCTCAAATGTACAAAGTCCATCAACGGGTGTTTCCGGATCAACATATAAACCATCTGATTTCCATGTCAACAGATTGTTTGCAGAAACGAAAGCCCTTAATTTGTTGATTCCCCACTTTTGAGATACTTTGGAAGGCATAGTGAAACCTAATGTGATATTTTTGATGCGCAAATGATCTGTTGACATCAACCAACGAGATGATGCGATATTAGTATTTCCATATGCAAACTGAGGTAATTTAGCATGATCGCCCGGTTTTTTCCAAGTGTCTTCTATTTTGTAATAAGCAGGTACGTTACCCAAATAATTATATGTACCTCCGTTAGATTGCAGCCAAGTCGCATAGTCATAAGCATGGCCTCCTAATGAGTAGGTCAATGTCATATTGAAATCAATAAACTTCCAGCTTACAAAGTTTGTAAGACCACCCTGTACGGTAGGCTCAACAGATCCTATGATTGTTTTATTTGCCTGTGCGGAGTTAGTAGTTGTTTCTCTGCTTCCATCTTCTCCGTTTATATAATACAATTCTTTACCTGTTGCAGGATCAACACCCGCATATTCATAAGCATAAATAGAATAGTATGGTTCCCCAATACGATGAATGGATACACCGCTAATCATTTCGTTCTGTTCACCATCCAGTTTTGTTAATTTGTTTTTATTGTGGCTGATGTTGAATGTGGTAGTCCATGTCAAATTGTTGTTTTGAATATTCGTTGATTTGATTTCAAACTCAAATCCCCGGTTTCTCATTGAACCTACATTCATCAATGTATTGGCAATACCACTCCCGTCAATAATGCCGGGTACAGCAGATATAGCTCTATCCATTAACAAGTCTTTGGTTTCACGATTGTACCATTCGAATGTTAAAGCCAGACGATTCCACAAAGTTAAGTCCAGACCTATATTTGTAGCATAGTTTTTTTCCCATTTCATATTAGGATTTTCGATACGGTTTTCTGCGGAACCAGCTCCTTTATTATAATTGTATCCAAATCCGAATACACCCAAATAACCATAATAATCAGATGGTTGTGTACCATTTACACCGTAAGAAGCACGTAATTTGGCATCAGTAATTACTTCTTTTATATTTTCCATGAAAGATTCACTGGTAATTCTCCACGAACCGGATACAGACCAAAAATCGCCCCATCTGCTTTCTCTAGACAAACGTGAACTTCCGTCACGACGGAAACTGGCACTGAAATAATATTTATTTTCATAGTCATAGTTCAAACGTCCTAGAAATGATGTCATACGATATCTTTGTACACTGCTGGATGCACGGGTATTACCTGCATTTTCTATTTCCGGCAGATAAGATGGATAGGTGTTTCCGTTAGCATATACATAATCATATTTGTAATCTTCTGTTTCAAAGCCGATTAACGCATCTAAAGTGTGCTTTTCTGCAATTACTTTGTTGTATGTCAATTGGGTTTGAGTATTCAATTTCGCACGGTTTCCCATAACGCGCTGGTAAACTCCGTTAGAAGAGCGTCCGTCATTTGAGCGGGGATCCCACCAAACACGTTCATTGTTTTGATTGAAATCATAACTGATTACCTCTTTTAGGTTTAAGTTGTCCCAAATATTCCATGTTGCAGAAAGAGAACCTAAAAAACGGTTTATTGTACTTCTGTTATAATTATAGGCTTCTGTTTGTACAGGATTGGCACCATTCAATGCCGGGAAGTTTGTGCTGAAAGAACCATCTTCATTATACGGATATGTAGAAGGAGAGGCAGTCATTGCATAGCACATGATGGGGCTGGCAAAACTGGTCCCTTCGTTGTTTACGTTTTGGGTGGAGTTGGTAAACATGGTGTTTGCCTCCAATGTCAAACGATTGGCTTGATGAGTTACATTGGCACGTCCGGTAAAGCGTTCATAGCCGGAAACGTTTGTGATACCTTCTTGTTTAGTATAAGCAAAGGAAGTGTAAAAACGTGTCTTTTCGCTTCCTCCTTGTGCGCTTACTTCATAATTTTGGTGACTTCCGTTGCGGAATAAGACATCTTTCCAGTCTGTATAACCCGACCATGGTCTTGCGGCGAAGTCTTCAATATTCTTATCTGCGAAAGCTTTTGCGGCTGCTTCGTCATTACCAGTGTTTAATGCATAGTTTGCAAGTCCCAGATGTAGTATTTCACGTCTGTCTTCTCCATTTAAGATTGGACGGTAGTCAATGGCCATGTTGGAAAGTCCCCAATCTGCTCTTAAATTGATTTTTGTCTTGCCGGAAGCTCCTTTTTTAGTTGTGATAACAATTACACCGTTGGCAGCACGAGAACCGTAAAGTGATGCAGCGGCGGCATCTTTTATCACGGTCATAGATTCGATATCGTTGCTGTTTAATGTAGCCATAAGGCTGTTACCTGAATCAGCATATGAGAATTCACTAACATCGCCGTTCAGCATAGGAACCCCGTCAATAACGTACAATGGCTCATTGCTGGCATTGATAGAACCCATACCACGGATACGTACAGAAGCAACAGCTCCGGGTTGTCCTGAAGTTGATGTAATTTGTACACCAGATACAGAACCTGCTAAACGATCCTGAACACTAACTGTCGGGATATCTTGTAATTTCTCTGTTGATACATTAGAGGCTGATCCTGTAAATGATGATTTTTTGAAATTACCATATCCTGTTACTACCACTTCTTCAAGCACTTCGGCATCCGACTTCAAAGTGA
>OGII01002307.1_pt1 | contig 11385 bp, 8 predicted proteins | sample 1571701 | NCBI WGS metagenome assembly OGII01 (sample SAMEA2581950, study PRJEB24529) | metagenome | biome: Human gut stool | place: China | collected 2011
GGATATCATCCGTATACTCGCCCAACAACATGCTGAGGTCGCTTTCCTTGATCTTGATCTGACGCTCCAGCGAGGGGATCAAGGTCTCGGTACGGGCCAACTCCACTTGGGCTTGGTTGTAAGCCGTCTCGGAAGTAAGTCCGCCCTCATAGCGAAGCTTCGCCAAGCGGACACCCTCACGACGTGCGTCCAAGGTTTGTTGTACGATCGACAACTCTTGGTCCAAGGCGCAAAGTTGATAATAATTGGCGGCTACCTCGGCGATGATGGTCAATCGCAAGGCACGCTGCCCCTCCACGGTCTGCATATAGGAAGCGATGGTAGCCTCGTTCGCCCAGCGGAGGTTACCCCATAAATCCAATTCCCAAGACAAAGTCAACTTCGCCCCAAACTCCGGATCGGGCTTCGGATCATCCCCTCCATAGTTCAAGCGTTCCTTTTGCGCATAGATATTCGCACCCACCTCCGGCAGCATATTCGCGAAAGAGATCCGTTTGGCGGCGATCATCTCCTTCACCTTGGCGGCGGCGATCTTCATAGCGTCATTGATGTCACTGGCACGGGCATCCAGCGCGCCGCGGAAGATACCGGGGAACGCCAGCACGTTGTTGATCTGGTTGGGGAAATCGCTGCGGCCGGTGGAAATGACCTTGGCGCCGCCAGCCTTGGCATCGTCGGGGAAAATCTCCGGGGTGGGGTTGGCGCAGGCAAAGATAATGGCGTCACGGTTCATGGTCTTCACCATTTCGGTGGTCACAGCGCCGGGAGCGGACACGCCAATGAACACATCGGCCCCCACCAGCATATCGGCAAGGCTGCCCGCCTTCTTGGAGAGGTTGGTGACCTTAGCCATCTCGTCCTTAATGGGGTTCATGCCCTTGGGGCGGCCCTCATATACAGCGCCGCTGCGGTCGCAGAGCGTCAAATCCTTCACACCGGCGGAAAGCAGCAGCTTGCCGATGGCGATAGCGGCGGCACCAGCGCCGTTGATGACAACCTTGATCTCGTCCATCTTCTTGTTTACAACCTTCAGCGCATTGGTCAGGCCCGCCAGCGTGATGACGGCGGTGCCGTGCTGGTCATCGTGGAAAATGGGGATATCGCAGCGCTCCTTCAGCTTCTTCTCAATCTCAAAGCAGCGGGGCGCGGCAATGTCCTCCAGATTCACGCCGCCGAAGGAGCCGGCCAGCAGAGCCACGGTGTTGACGATCTCGTCCACATCCTTGCTGCGGATGCACAGAGGGATGGCGTCCACATCACCGAATGCCTTGAACAGAACGCACTTGCCCTCCATAACGGGCATACCGGCCTCGGGGCCGATGTCGCCAAGGCCCAGAACGGCAGTACCGTCCGTCACAACGGCCACGGTGTTCCAGCGGCGGGTCAGCTCATAGCTCTTGTTGACATCCTTCTGAATTTCGAGGCAGGGCTGGGCCACACCGGGGGTGTAGGCCAGCGAAAGCGCGTCCTTGCTGTCCACTGCCGCACGGGGCGTGACCTCCAGCTTGCCCTTCCACTCATAGTGCAGTCTCAGAGATTCCTTTGCGTAATCCATTGTTTTCTCCTCCGTTTATCGTATTTGCTCCGGCGGAAGTGCCGGAAAGAAACTTATTCCGCCACACGCGGCAGCGTGGAGCCGCCGTAGGGCATCACCAGCACCGAGGCATTGGCGCCGCACTTTTCCACAGCGGCATCATAGGCCGCCTGTACGCTGTGGAACGGCTTCATGAACAGCCGCTCCACCAGCGCGTCCTCCATATCGCTGACAAGGTAGATATCCGCCTTTTCCAGAACCATGGCAATGGCCGCCGCCTTATGGCCGCCCAGCCGGAACTCCTTTTTGATTCGCTCGATAAGAGAATGGGGCGTGGGGGCGGTGGTGAGCCATTCTTCAAAGGTCTTTTCGCCCAGCCCCTCCTTGCAGGAGCCGATGAGCACCACCACGCCGCCGGGCTTGACCGCGTGCTTGGCGTTGTCCAGCGCCTTCTGGGTCTGGTAGAGGTTCAAATCCTTGGGGGCGCCGCCCTGCGACACTAAAACGATGTCCGCCCGCTGCGGAATCTCCTTGCGGTACAGGGTGTCCAAAAAGGCGCAGCCGACCCGGTGCGCGGCAGTCACATCGCCTGCTACAGCCCGGATGATCTCTTTCTTGGCGTCCAGCACCACGTTTACGATGAAGTCCACCCCCACCATGGCGGCGGCCTCCTCAATATCCTCCCGGACGGGGTTGCCCTCCAGCTTGCCGGCATGGGCAGTTTCCTCCACCATGCGGCTGTGGTTGGCCTGAATCGCCGCCCGGGTAGAAACGCCGGGCATGATGGCCTTGGCGCCGCCGGAATAACCGGCAAAGTAGTGATATTCAATATTGCCGAGGCAGATGCGGCGGTCCGCCTCCGCCACGGTTCGGACAATATCCACCGGCGTGCCCCGGGAGGTCACGCCGATATGTACGCAGTCCGCCGTGTTGCCGTCCACGCAGGTGATCTCACTCCACGCACGGTCTCCGGCCAGATGGCGCTGCTCCTCCTCCGTATGGCAGCGGTGACTGCCGAGGGCGAACACCAGCGTAATGTCCTCCCGCTTGACACCGGCGTCATACAGCTCGTCCAGCAGGGCGGGCATCACCTTCCATGTGGGCATGGGGCGGGTAATATCGCTGGTGATGATGGCAATCTTCTCGCCGGGGTGCACGATGTCCCGCAGCCGGGGCGTACCGATGGGCTCGTTCAGCGCCCGCCAGACCTCCGCCTCGCCGGTCAGCGCCACCGACACCTCGTTGGGCGTCAGGATGCCCTGCAGATTTGCCTCCGGCACCTGCACCGTTTCGCTGCGGGTACCGATCTTCAGAGTGATGTCCATAAATGAAGCCCTCCTCTGTTCCTATTTGCAGTTTAGATTATATACCGAAACGGTTTTTTGTCAATTCTAACGTTTAGGATTTGACAAAATTTGCCGCTCTACCTATACTGAAAGATAATTTAATCGCTCCGCAAACGCGGGGCAAGACGAAAAAATGCCGGAGAACCGGCAAAAGGAGCACAGTATGGGAAATTTTCAAATCTGCCTGGACGCCACCGCACCTCTCCTTCTCTATCTGGCGGCAGGCTACCTTGCCCGCAGGCTTAAGCAAATCGACAGTCAGGACGTATCCCGGTTCAATTCGGTGGTCTTCAATTTCTTTCTCACGGTCAATCAATTTAAAAGCATTTACTTTTCCGATTTGAGCACCGCCGTTCGTCCGGGGCTGATTCTCTTTTCCGCATTGGGTGTGCTGACGTCCTGCGGCATCGGCCTCGCGCTGTCCTCCAAGCTGCTGCCCCGGGAGCAGCGGGGCGTTATGACGCAGGGTATATTCCGTTCCAATTTTGTGCTCATCGGGCTTTACATCGCGGAAACGCTGGTGCCCGATGGCAGCGTCGGCTCCGTGGCGGTACTCGGCGCCATTGTCATCCCGCTGTTCAACGTGCTGGCGGTGGTGGTGCTGTCCCTGTACGGCGGCGGGCGCGTCAGCTTCCGGAGCATATTTATAAAGGTATTGAAAAATCCGCTGATTCTCTCCACGGCAGCAGGACTGCTCTGCCTGTGGCTCCGCGTCCCCCTGCCTCGCTTTGTTCAGACGGCGGTGCGGCAGATGGCCGCCGTGTCAACGCCCATGATGCTGTTTCTGCTGGGTGCCTTCTTCCGCTTTGACGCGCTGTCCCGTTACCGCAAACAGGTAGTTTTAGGCGCGTCCATGAAGCTGCTGGTCATGCCCGCTATCTTCCTGACGCTGGGCTACTGCCTTGGCTTCCGGGGTATGGAATTTGCGGCGCTGCTGGGTGTGTTCGCCACCTCTACCGCCGTTTCCTCCTTTGCCATGACCCGCCAACTGGGCGGCGATGTGGAGCTTTCCGGCGCGCTCATCGTTGTCACCAGCACTCTTTGCCCCTTTACGCTGTTCCTCTGGTGTTTCCTGTTCAAGTCTCTGGGCGCATTTTAAGCAAATTTCTTTTCCGCTCTCTGGCAGTTTTTTCGAGAGAAATCCCCTGTTTCCACAAAAACGGGACATCTTTTTGTGCAGTTTGACCGTCTTTTGTTCAGCAATTGCAAAATTGCTTCTGTGCTTTTTCTCTGCGAACGGTTTTAAAATTGCTTCAAATTGTTCCACGGCTGTTTTTCATGCTCTGTCAGAAACAAATCGGCGTCAAAATTACTGGTACTTTTCACCGAATTGACGCAGTTGTGCATTCTGGATTAGAGTGTTACCAGCGGTACACCCCAAGGAACGGGTTTCCGTCTGGCAGTGCGTACCGCATGGTCCATTTTGTACCATCATATTTTTAGGAGGAAAGTTATGAAAAAGTTTTGGTCTTTGCTTCTCTCTGTCGCAATGGTCGCATCTCTGGCCGCCTGCGGCGGCAGCAGCTCCGGCGGTTCCACCAGCGGCGATGCCGCCAACACCGGTGACTCCGCCAACACCGAGGCGGTCCACTTCAAGCTGAGCCATCCCTCTGCTGAGGGCGGCCCCTATGACCTGATGAGCAAGAAGTTTGCTGAGCTGGTCGAGGAGAAGTCCGGCGGCAAGTACGTCATCGACATCTTCGCCGCAAACGCTCTGGGCTCTCAGGAAGAGGTTCTGGACGCCGTTTCTCTGGGCACTCTGGATCTGGCTGTTACTTCCGATGACATTCTGGCCAAGTACGCTCCCGAGTGGGGCTATGTGGGCCTGCCCTTCCTGTTCGATGACGTTGATGACGTTGATGAGAACCTCAACGGTGAGCTGGGCGCTTACCTCTCCGGCAAGCTGGAGGATAAGGGGATGTTCGTTATCTCCTTCTTCGAGAACGGCTTCCGTAACATCACCGCCAACAAGGAGATCAATACTCCTCAGGATCTGGCCGGTCTGAAGATCCGCGTCATGACCAACGAGCCTCTGCGCGCCATGTTCACCAACGCCGGCGCCGTTGTCACCAACGTGTCCTTCTCCGAGCTGTATCAGGCTCTTCAGCTTGGCACCTGCGAGGCCGAGGAGAACCCCTTCGCCAACATCCGCGATAAGAAGTTCTACGAGGTCCAGAGCTATATGTGCGTGACCATGCACTCTCACACTGCTGAGCCTCTGGTCATGTCCAAGGAGCTGTTCGACGGCCTGTCTGCTGAGGATCAGGCCATGTTCCAGGAGGCCGGTCTCGAGGCTTCCAAGTGGGCTTATCAGCATGCTAAGGATACCGACGCTGAGAACCGCGAGTATCTGGAGGGCCAGATGACCGTTATCGATCCCGATCGTGAGCTCTGGAAGGAGTTCGCTGCCGAGACCAACGCTTCTTACGAGGCTAACTACACCGAGGCTGCCGCTCTGAAGATCTGAGCTCGGTCCGTACATTTTTCAAGCATTCCATCGCATTATATCGCAGAGTAGAATAGAGAGATAGCCTTGCGGGATACGTTTAGGCGCGCCTATACGTATCCCGCAAGCATTTATGGACAATCTAACCAAAAGGAAAGTAGGTATCGTATGTATAACGGCTTGGTCAAGTTTAATACCGGCATCACCAAGGTATACAACGTCATCATGATGATCCTCCTTGGCCTGATGAGCATTTGGACGCTCTTTGAGGTCATTTTCCGGGAGGCCGGCGTGAGTGTGCCCTGGCTTGAGGAATTTACGATTTATGCGTTCAGCTGGCTGACCTATTTCGGCGCCGCCAACGTGCTTCGCAACGATGGTCACCTGAGCGTGACCGCTATCACCGGCATCATTGAAAAGAAAAGTCCCAAGGCCCGCAAGGCTTTGGCTATCATTACTTACATCATCGTCGCGGTCTTCTGTTGCATCGTCTGCTATTATTCTACCATGATGGTGATTAAGTATAATAACACCGGCTCCACCACCACTAACATCCGTTGGATCAAGATGAGCTGGGTCTTCTTCCAGATTCCCCTGAACTACATTGTGTACATTCTGTTTGAGATTGAAAAAATCTGGGGCGTTGCCACCGGAAAGCGGGAGGTAAAGTAATATGCTGGTAATTGTTCTGCTGGTCAGCTTCTTCCTGCTGCTGTTCATCGGTGTCCCCATTTCTTTCGCCCTGTCCATTTCCTCCTTCACGGCGGTTATGACCACAGGCGCAATCCCCGTTATCAATCTGGTGCAGAAAACGTTCCGCGCCATCGACTCCTTCACTCTGCTGGCAATCCCCTTCTTCGTGTTTGCCGGTAACGTTATGGCCCGCGGCGGCGTTTCCAAGCGCCTGACCGATATGGCCGCAACGCTGGTGGGCCGGATGCCCGGCGGCCTTGCTCACGTGGCAACGCTGTCCTCCACCTTCTTCGGTGCTATCTCCGGTTCCGCCCCCGCTACCACCTCCGCTATCGGTGCCGTTATGGTGCCCGAGATGGAGAAGCGCAACTACGATAAGGCCTTCACCGCCGCTGTGGTCGCCGCCTCCGGTACCATCCCAGCAACACCATGGTTATGTACGGCACGCTGGCAAACGCCTCCGTCGGTAAAATGTTCATCGGCGGCGTCGGCCCCGGCCTGCTGATGACCGCAGTTATTATCATCATCAACTATGTCATTTCCAAGAAGCGCGGCTATGTCGGTACCGAGCGTGTCACTGCCAAGGAGGTCGCCACCGCTTTCAAGAACGGTATCTGGGCTCTGCTGATGCCCGTCATTATTCTGGGCGGTATCTATTCCGGTCTGTTCACCCCCACCGAGGCTGCTGCCATCGCTGTGTTCTACGGCATTATCGTCAGCGCCTTCGTGTATCGCAACATGGGCTGGAAGGACTTTATCCATGTGCTGTCTGCTTCCGCCTCCTCCACCGCTTCCATTCTGTTCCTTGTGGCAAACGCCCATATCTTCAGCTATCTGCTCTCCAGTGAGCAGATTCCGCAGAAGCTCGCTATCCTGATGACCAGCCTGACCACCAACCCCACCATGATCATGTTCCTGATTATGATCGTGCTGCTGATTGCCGGCTGCTTCCTCGATAACGCCGTGGCCGTTATTCTGCTGACCCCCATCTTCGTCAACGTGGTTCAGGCCATGAACATCGACATCTGCTACTTCGGCGTGTTCCTGGTGTTCGTGCTGGCTATCGGTCAGGTTACGCCTCCTGTGGGCCTGTGCCTGTTCGTTGCCTGCGATATCGGCAAGGTCTCTATTGAGAAGATCAGCCGCGAAGTTCTTCCCTATGTGGGCGGTCTGATCGTCACCGCAATTCTGCTGGTGCTCTTCCCCCAGATCGTCACTTGGCTGCCCAGCCTGACGGGTTTGTAATCGAAGGGACTTCCAAGCAATTTAAAAATACAGAGGATCGTTCGATCCTCTGTATTTTTTTGCTTTCCAATACCTTTGGCCGAGAGATATGCGCCGGCAGGCGCGTATCCCCCGGTAATTTTCTCTCTGCTTCGCGTGTGTCAGCCCGCCTGCGGCTTAAGGGTAAAAGCCACCTGCAATCCATCGCCGACCGGTGTATGCGGCTGAGGCTGGCTGGCAGAGCACCCGCAGGCAGAGCGCACAAGAATATGAGCGCAGACTGCTTTTGTCTCCGTCTTTGGCGGACATTTGCGTGATGAACGCTCATGCCACAAAAATTGACTGGTAAAATTTCATAAAATGATTGCGGACGTATGGACATTTTATCCGCCGTGGTGTATATATGTATACAGATATACAATCTTGCAGGAGAACCTGCCGGGAAGGAGACCGCTATGCTTGAATTATCATCAAAAACAAATCTGCTGGAAGAAAATGACTACCGTTACTCCCTTCAGGATGTAAAGGACCCGGTGCTGTACCGGGATGTATACAACTACGATGAGGTCCCCAAGGTGGCCTTCAACCACCGACGGGTGCCCATGTCCATGCCGGCGGATATCTGGATCACCGACACCTCTTTCCGGGACGGTCAGCAATCCATGAACCCCTACACCCCGGAGCAGATCGAGCACCTGTTCAAGCTCCTGAGCAAGCTGGGCGGGCCCTACGGCCTTATCCGGCAAACGGAGTTCTTTATTTACAGCAAGCGGGACCGAGAGGCCATTGAGCGCTGTCAGGCGCTGGGGCTGCGGTTCCCGGAGATCACCACATGGATTCGCGCCACGCGGGAGGATTTCCGCATGGTAAAGGACCTTGGCATCAAGGAAACCGGAATTCTCGTTTCGTGCAGCGACTATCACATCTTCAAGAAAATGCAGATGACCCGTCGACAGGCGCTGGACTATTACCTTGCCACGGTGAAGGATGCCTTCGATGCCGGCGTCATGCCCCGGTGCCATCTGGAGGACATTACCCGTGCGGATTTCTACGGCTTTGTAGTCCCCTTTGTCAATGAGCTGATGGAGCTGTCCCGGGAGGCCGGGATTCCCGTCCGCATCCGGGCCTGCGACACCATGGGCTACGGCGTGCCCTACACAGAGGTAGCCCTGCCCCGCAGTGTTCCGGGTATTATTTACGGCCTGCAGCACTACTCCGGCGTCGAGAGTGAATATCTGGAATGGCACGGCCACAATGACTTCTATAAGGCGGTCTCCAACGCCGCTACCGCATGGCTGTACGGTGCCAGCGGCGTCAACTGCTCCATGCTGGGCATCGGCGAGCGCACCGGCAACGTGCCGCTGGAGGCCATGGTATTTGAATACGCCTCTCTGCGGGGTTCTCTGGATGGCATGGACCCCACCGCCATTACGGAGATCGCCGACTATTTCGAGCACGAGATCGGCTACCGCATCCCGCCCATGACGCCGTTTGTGGGCCGGAACTTCAACGTCACCCGGGCGGGCATTCACGCCGACGGGCTTTTGAAGGACGAGGAGATCTACAACATTTTCAACACGGAGAAGCTGCTGGACCGTCCCGCCGCTGTGGCGGTGAGCAAGACCTCCGGCCTTGCCGGAATCGCCTACTGGATCAACCAGAACTACCGCCTGAAGGGCGAACGTCAGCTCAACAAGCACGATGCGCTGGTGGAAAAGCTGAAGGACTGGGTGGACGCCCAATACGCCGGGGGCCGCACCACCGCCCTTTCCAATGAGGAGCTGGAGGGAAAAATTGCGGAGCTGTCCGGCGGGGCCTTGAAGTCCAAGTATTAAGATAGGAGCGCAGTACCATGATGAGAGATCACAAGCCTGTTTCCATTGCGGATCAGGTGTTTGAGCAGTTGGAGCGGGATATTCTCTCCGGGAAATACCCGCAGGGAGAGGTGCTCAGCGAGCTGCGGCTGTCCGGAGAGCTGGGCGTCAGCCGGACGCCCATCCGGGAGGCTGTCCGCCGCTTGGAGCAGGAGCATATTTTGGAGGACACCAGCCGTGGCATGGTGGTAGTCGGCATCTCCCGGGAGGATATGCTGGACATCTACGAGATTCGCCAACGGCTTGAGGGCATCGCCGCAGAGCGTGCGGCGGTTGCCATCTCCGATGACACCCTCCGGGAGATGAAGGAAACGCTGGGCCTTCAGAAGTTCTATATTGAAAGTGAGCGGGAGTCTGGGGAAAACTCCGACCAGATCAAAAATCTGGATTCCCGGTTCCATGAGTTGCTGTACCAAAGCTGCGGCAGCCGCCCCTTTACCGATACCCTCATCTCCCTGCACAAGAAGATCATCAAATACCGCAAGGCGTCCATTACAAAGCACAGCCGCGCGGTACACGCGCTGGAGGAGCACACCGCCATCTATACCGCGCTGGCGGCGCACGATGGCAAGGCCGCGGCAGAGGCCGCCCTGCGCCATGTGGCCAACGCCCGGGCCAACATCGCCGGAATTACGCAGAAGGGGGAAAACTGATATGGGAAAGAGCCTGACGCAAAAGCTCATCGAAGCGCATCTTGTGAGCGGCAGCACGGAGCCGGGCGCCGAGGTGGCTCTGCGAATCGACCAGACACTGACGCAGGACGCCACCGGTACCATGGCCTATCTGGAATTTGAGTCCATGGGAATTGACCGGGTGCGGACAAAGCGGTCTGTCGCCTACGTGGACCACAACACACTGCAATCCGGCTTTGAAAATGCCGATGACCACCGCTATATTCAGACCGTTGCCGCAAAGCACGGCATCTGGTTCTCCCGTCCCGGCAACGGCATCTGTCATCAGGTCCATCTGGAGCGCTTCGGCGTTCCAGGAGAGACCCTGATTGGCTCCGACAGCCACACCCCCACCGCTGGCGGCATCGGGATGCTGGCCTTCGGCGCCGGCGGTATGGACGTGGCCGTGGCCATGGGCGGCGGCGCGTACTACATCAATATGCCGAAGGTCATCCGGGTGGAGCTCACCGGCACGCTGCGGCCCTTTGTCACCGCCAAGGACATCAGCCTTGAGCTGCTGCGTATCCTCTCCGTCAAGGGCGGTGTGGGCCATGTCATCGAGTGGGGCGGCCCCGGCATTGCCAGTCTGTCCGTGCCGGAGCGTGCCACCATCACCAATATGGGAACGGAGCTGGGCGCTACCACCTCTATTTTCCCCTCTGATGAGGTGACCCGCGCCTTTTTAAAGGCACAGGGCCGGGAAGCCGATTTTACCCCCCTTGCCGCCGATTCGGACGCGGATTATGACCGGGTCATTTCCATTGACCTTGATACGCTGGAGCCGCTGATCGCCTGTCCCCACATGCCGGACAATGTTGTTACCGTCCGCAGCCTGAAGGGCACCAAGGTGGATCAGGTCTGCATCGGCTCCTGCACCAATTCCTCTCTGTACGATATGCTCAAGGCCGCCGCCATGCTGAAAGGAAAAACCGTTGCCCCCACCGTCAGTATGTCCGTCTCCCCCGGCTCCCGGCAGGTATTGACCATGCTGGCCGACTGCGGCGCGCTGTCGGATATTCTGTCCTCCGGCGTGCGGCTGCTGGAATGTGCCTGCGGCCCCTGCATCGGCATGGGCTTCTCCCCCAACTCCGGCGGCGTGAGCCTGCGGACCTTCAACCGCAATTTTGAGGGGCGCAGCGGTACCGCCGATGCCAAGGTCTATCTGGTATCCCCGGAAACGGCTGTGGCCTCTGCCCTCACCGGCGAGATCACCGACCCTCGCGATCTGGGACTGGACGCCCTTCATGTGGAGATGCCCGACCACTTCCTCATTGATGACAGTGCCGTGCTGGCCCCTGCCTCCCCGGAGGCCGCCGGGGAGGTGGAGGTTCTGCGGGGGCCGAATATCAAGCCCTTCCCGCTGGGAACACCTGTTGGGGACAGCATCACCGCCGAGCTGACGCTGAAGGTCGGCGACAATATCACCACAGACCATATCATGCCCGCCGGAGCCAAAATTCTGCCCTACCGCTCCAACATCCCCAAGCTCTCGGAATTTTGCTTTGCCGTATGTGACAAGAGCTTTTCCCAGCGGGCCAAGGAGGCCGGTCAGAGCATCATCGTGGGCGGCAGCAACTACGGACAGGGCTCCTCCCGG
>OGII01002310.1_pt1 | contig 11378 bp, 10 predicted proteins | sample 1571701 | NCBI WGS metagenome assembly OGII01 (sample SAMEA2581950, study PRJEB24529) | metagenome | biome: Human gut stool | place: China | collected 2011
GCAGCGAAGCAGGGAGCGCACAGCAGGTTGAAGATCATGAAGGCGTAAGCCGACAGAGCGGTGTAATCCTGTGCAACCGCAGCCCAGATCTCATCGCCGTTCTCAGACAGCTCGCCGCCGAAGTGATACAGAACACCGAAGGTGCCGACGACGTTCTCCTTTGCGATTAGGCCGGAGACGGAAGCGACGGTTGCACGCCAGTTGCCGAAGCCCAGAGGAGCGAAGATCCAGGCGATCTTGGTAGCGATAGCAGCCAGCACGGAGTTGTCCTGATCCTCGACCATGCCAAAGGCACCGTTCTCGAAGCCGAAGCCCTGCATGAACCACAGCACAACGGTAGCGGCCAGAATGACGGAGCCTGCGCGCTTGATGAAGGACCAGCCGCGCTCCCAGGTTGCACGGAACACGTTGCTCCATGCAGGCACATGGTATGCGGGCAGCTCCATCACGAAGGGAGCGGGATCACCTGCGAAGAGCTTGGTCTTCTTCAGGATCACGCCGGAGCAGATGATGGCTGCCATGCCGATGAAGTATGCGGAGACTGCGACCACAGAGGAGCCGCCGAACAGAGCACCTGCGATGAGGCCGATGATGGGCATCTTAGCGCCGCAGGGGATGAAGCAGGTGGTCATGATGGTCATGCGGCGGTCACGCTCGTTCTCGATGGTACGGGAAGCCATAACACCGGGCACGCCGCAGCCGGTGCCAACCAGCACGGGGATGAAGCTCTTACCGGACAGGCCGAACTTGCGGAAGATACGGTCCATAATGAAGGCGACGCGGGACATATAGCCGACGTCCTCCAGGATGGACAGCAGGAAGAACAGCACAAGCATCTGGGGAACGAAGCCCAGAACTGCGCCGACACCGGCGACGATGCCGTCCATGATCAGGCCGTACAGCCAGCCTGCCACGCCGATGCCCTCCAAAAAGCCGCCCAGCGCATCCGGCACGATCTCACCGAACAGAACATCGTTGGTCCAGTCGGTCGCAAAGGTGCCAATGGACCAGCCGCCATCCGCGATGGAGGTGCCCATGGACAGGGAGTACATCAGGAACATGACCAGTGCGAAGATGGGCAGCGCCAGAACACGGTTGGTCACGATCTGGTCGATCTTATCGGAAACGGTCAGGTGCTCCACGCGGGCCTTCTTCTTGACAGCCTTTTCGACCACGGTGTTGATATAGGCATAGCGCTGGTTGGTGATGATGCTCTCGGCGTCATCGTCCATCTCATTCTCGCAATCCTTGATGTGGTCATCAATGTGAGCCAGCAGGCTCTTGTCGAGCTTCAGCTCGTCCTGGACCTTGTCGTCGCGCTCAAACAGCTTGACGGCGTACCAGCGCAGGAAGTGGTCATCGACCTTGCCCTGAATGGACTCCTCGATGTGTGCGATGGCGTGCTCCACGCTGCCGGTGAAGACATGAGGCAACTCCTCGGAGGCCTTGCCCGCCTTGGCAGCGGCGATGGCAGCCTTGGCGGCCGCTTCGGTGCCCTCGCCCTTCAGCGCGCTGATCTCGACGGCCTGGCAGCCCAGCTCTTTGCTCAGCTTCTTCAGGTCGATCGTATCGCCGTTCTTGCGGACCAGGTCGATCATATTGACCGCCATGACCACCGGGATCCCCAGCTCGATCAGCTGGGTGGTCAGGTAGAGGTTGCGCTCGATGTTGGTGCCATCAATGATGTTCAGGATGACGTCGGGCTTCTCCTTGACCAGATAGGTACGGGAGACGACCTCTTCCAGGGTGTAGGGAGACAGCGAATAGATACCGGGCAGGTCCTGAATGATGACGTCTTTCTCGCCCTTCAGCTTGCCTTCCTTCTTTTCGACAGTAACACCGGGCCAGTTGCCGACGTACTGGTTGGAGCCGGTCAGATTGTTGAACAGGGTCGTTTTGCCACAGTTCGGGTTGCCGGCCAATGCGATCTTAATGCTCATTGTGTTCCTTTCCTCTCTGTTCGGATCAAACCACTTCGATCATTTCAGCGTCGGCCTTGCGCACACTCAGTTCGTAGTTGCGCACGGTCAGTTCCATGGGGTCACCCAGAGGTGCCACCTTGCGGACATAGATCTCGACCCCCTTGGTGATACCCATGTCCATGATGCGGCGCTTGACCGGGCCTTCGCCGTGCAGGCGTGCCACGGTGGCCGTTTCGCCGACCTTGACGTCTTTCAAAGTCTTCATGTAAATCCTCCTCTACTTGTCTTTTATTCAGAGACCATTCCAGTGTCGGAGCAGGTCCCAAACAGCGCTGCCGCTGTTTAGCCGATCAGAATGCGGTTGGCCATCGTCTTATCGAGCGCCAGGCGGCTTTCCTTGACCTGCACGATCAGGTTGCCCGCGATCTCGTTGACCACAGTCACATCGCTGCCCACCACAAAGCCGAGTTCTGCCAGATGCAGACGCACCTCGTCCTTGCCGGTGATCTTTTGAATGGTGACGGTCTCGCCCGCCTTGGCCATCGTCAAAGGCATCATCTTTCGTCCACTCCCTTATGTCACAATGTTTCACATCCCGCACAGCGTTCTGTGAGGTTCCTCCAGTCGGGGGAAGTTTCGACGCCGGTTAGTCAGTCGCGACTATCAGCATGGATAGTTTACGCTTACTAACCTTTCTTGTCAATAATTTTTTCACAATTCGCAGTTAGTTCGTAGGAACAAACAAATTGTTTCTTCCTGTTTTGTTCAATTTTTGCTATTTTTAACAAGAACGATCGCGAACATTCCAGCCGTTCGTGTTTCTTCGGAGCGTCAGGTTTTCTCTCCGCAATCAACGTACCACCGCTCATCCGACGCACTTGTCCGGATATGACACAGCCGCCCGGTGCAGGGGTCAGACTGCAACGGGCGGCCGCGTGTCAAAAGGAGGATCTTTCCCGCCGGGGCGTGGTGTCTCCGGCAGGCGCCAGGATAAAAAGAGAGTATTGGTAGGAAATGTCAGTTTCAGGCCGCCACGGCAAGGCGGAAGATCGGGGTGCCGCTGTGGAACAGGCGCAGATATACTCTGGTGCACTTGTTCAGCTGGGCAAACAGGCGCTCGGCGGCATCGCGGTCGCCATAGGCCTTCCAGCAGCCGCAGCAGGTAAAGTTGCGGCCCTGATTCTCGATGAAGCCCACCACATCGGTGAGCGGGTAGCCCAGAAATACGCCGATCTCATGCGGAAACTCTGCCTCGCAGCACAACCGCCGCGACAGCTGCCGCAGCAGCGGTTCGCAGTCGTCCGACCCTTCGGGCAGACGGTAGCCTTCCTGCACCAGAAATGCGCGGACATTCTCATCCGAAAGCACTTCGCGCAGGCGGCTCTCCCGGTAGACATAGACCAGATACCGGTGGGTGCGGGTGCAGCCCTTGAGAACCCGGACCCGGAGGCCCTTCTCACCCAGCCGCGCGTTCCAGCCGCGCACCCGCTCGGCAAGGTCTTTGCAGTCCTGCGTCTCATAGCGGAAGAGCCCGGCGGCCTTCAGGCCTGCCAGCACCGGTGAGCACTGTTCGATCATCACGGTCTCAAAATTACGCTCCATGGCCGGTTTTCCTCCGTTGCTTGGTTTAAGAAAAGCATTCCCGCTGTGCATCCAGACTATGCAGAGCTTCACAGTTAGATTTATCTAACCTCAAGTTCAAAAAGAACGCGGTTCCTGTTGCGGACCGCCTTGTGGTTAGTTATTTCTAACGTGGCATTATCTTACCATAGCTTCGGAGAGGTGTCAAGGGTTTTTGAAAAGTTTTTCATTTTCTCTTTTTGCGCCGCCCCGCCCGCCGGAGCGCCGCGCTCGTTGAAAAGCGTCGAAATCCATGTTATAATGCTATTATCCACTAGCAATAGTGGTGCGCTGTCTGCATTGCAGGTGGTCAGCCCCCGAACCGGTGCAAAAGCCGGAGGGGGTTACTGATATCGCCTCCGGTACGTCCGAATGTAACTTACATGCGAGCCGAACGGAGGACTCCGAATATGGATGTTTTGAATATTGTTTTAGACGTTTTACACCTTCTGGCAGAAACCATCACCTTGACGTGGTTGGTTTCACGGGATGTCTTTCGAGACAGTCTTAAAGCCAAACATTATTCACACGATAAAAAGTAAACGACCACCCCAGTGTCCGAAAGCTGAGTGGTCGTTTGCTTTTTTAGCATAACTGATTGCCGGTAAAGGGGCTGGCCACGCTTTGCAGACAGCGCCTTTTCTATTTGTAGTATAGTCAATTTTTTACGATTTGTCAAGAACGCAACTTTTCATGAGGTCTTTATGTATTTTATTCCTTTTGAAACCGCCCGGCTGCGCCTGCGCCCGCAGGAGGCCAAAGATGCCGGTTTTGCACTCTGTATCTGGGGCGACCCTATTACCGGAAAATACCTGACCGATCCAGCACTGGACACAATCGACAATCTCAATGAGTATATGGAACTTCTGCGGCATCTGAGTGACAGCGCTGACTGCTACTATGTCATCGCAGAGGATAAAGTCACCGGCCAAGCCATCGGCACCTGCTGCGCCGTCATTAAGGAAAACGGACGCTGCTGGGATATCGGGTACTGCATCCATCCTACTTGCTGGCGAAAGGGCTACGCCAAGGAAATGGTCGGTGCACTGGTCGATTTTGGCATCCAGAACGGCGTCAAGACATTTCTTGCCGATGTGGCCGCTGACAATGCCGGTTCCTGCGGTGTAATGTACTCACTGGGCTTTGCTCCTTCCGAAAATGGAACCTTCCGCCGCAGCGGAACGAAAACAGAATACAAAAATCTGACCTTCAGAAAAGACTTATGAATATGATTTCTCTCACCCAGACCATCGCCTCCCTGCTGGAGGCCCACCCGGAGCGGCCCGTGCTCATCGCGCTGGACGGTCGCTGCGGCAGCGGCAAAACGACGCTGGCGGCACAGCTGGCAGAACAGTTTCCGGGCAGCGCCGTCTTCCATACCGACGACTACTATCTTCCCCCGGCACAGCGCATCCCGAACTGGGCCGAAACGCCCTGCGCCAATATGGACCTGACCCGCCTGCGGGAGGAAGTGCTCGTTCCGGCACAGGCCGGGGCCGCGGTACGCAGCCGGGCGTACTCCTGCCGGGAGGGTTCTTATCTGCCGGAACAGTGCGTGCCGCCCGCACCGCTCTATATACTGGAGGGCAGCTACAGCCACCACCCGCTCCTTGCAGGCTTTTATGACCTCAAAGTGTTCGTCACCTGTTCCAAAGAAGAACAGGCCCGCCGTTTGCAGACGCGGGAAGGCGAACGCTACGAAAACTTTGTCCGTCGGTGGATTCCTCTGGAAGATGCCTACTTTGCGCAGTGCCGCATCGAAGCGCTGGCTGGCCTCCTCTGGGATACTACAAATTTATGAAGTTTTTGAAAATTTGCGGCGATTTTTCCCTCCAACCTGTGGGAATTATGGTATAGTTATATTGGAATAAATTTGATTTCCCAAGGCAAGGAGAAGCATTATGGAACACTTCGTGGAATTTGAAAATGTTTCCAAATACTACCAGACAGGCAGTGTCCGCATCGCCGCAGCGGACCGCCTGAATTTTTACGTGGACAAGGGCGAGTTCTGCATCATCGTCGGGCCGTCCGGTGCAGGCAAGACCACCCTGCTGAACATCCTCGGCGGCATGGACACCTGCGACGAGGGCCATGTCTGGCTCGACGGGCAGGATGTCAGTCGGTTCTCCGAGAAAGAGCTGACCCAATACCGGCGGTATGACGTCGGATTCGTCTTCCAGTTCTACAACCTCGTGCAGAACCTGACGGCGCTGGAAAACGTAGAACTGGCCAGCGAGATCTGCCGCGACCCGCTGGACCCCAAAGCCACGCTGGAAAGCGTCGGCCTCGGCGAGCGGCTGAACAACTTCCCGGCCCAGCTTTCGGGCGGCGAACAGCAGCGCGTCTCCATTGCGCGCGCCCTCGCCAAAAATCCGAAGCTCCTGCTCTGCGATGAGCCGACCGGTGCGCTGGACTACAAGACCGGCAAACAGGTGCTGGCCCTGCTGCAGCGCACCTGCCGCGAGACGGGCCGCACCGTCATCGTCATCACCCACAACACAGCCCTGACAGCCATGGCCGACCGCATCATTCAGGTGAAGAGCGGGCAGATCCTGTCCAACCAGGTCAACGAGCACCCTGTGCCCGTGGAACAGATCGAGTGGTGATTCTTGTGCAGAAAAGTTATCGAAAAAACATCCTCCGGGATCTCAGGGGCAACCTGAGCCGGTTTTTGTCCCTGTTCGGCATCGTGGCACTGGGCGTGATGATCCTGACAGGCCTTGCCAGCTTTGCGCCCAGTATGCGGATCGCCGGGCAGAAATATTACGTACAGCAGAACGTATTCGACCTGCGCGTCCTCTCCACCCTCGGCCTTTCCGAGGACGACATCGACGCCATTGCCGCGACCGAGGGCGTCACAGCGGTCCAGCCGGTGAAGTATCTGGACGCCGAGGGCCGCTGGTCCAGCACCGACCAGCCCGCCGTCCTGCGCATCCAGCAGCTCCCGGCAGACCCCGATGCCGACACGGCCGAGAATATGAACCGCCCGCTGCTGCTGGCAGGCCGGATGCCCGAAGCTGCCGACGAATGCGTCGTGCATGTCATGGGCCACGGGGAAGAGATTCCCATCGGCACCACGCTGACCCTGCCGGACGGCACCGATGGCCTCGCCCGCACCTCTTATACCGTGGTGGGGCAGGTGCAGGACCCGCTGCATTTTTCCTCCGACCAGGAGACTTCCACCGCCGGCGACGGCGTTCTGGACGCCATCGTCTACGTCTCGGACGGTCAGCTGACCGCCGATTATTACACCGTCTGTTATATCAAGGCCGAAAACGCCGACCAGTATGACAACTATTCCGATGAATACCAGACGGCTGTGGATGCCGTCGCCGACCGGCTGACCGCCATCAGCGGCGCACAGTGCACCACCCGCCGGGAATCCCTCATCGACGACGCCACTGCCAAACTGGCCGATGCCAAACAGACCTACGACGAGCAAAAAGCGGAGGCCGAACGCCAGTTTGCACAGGCCGAGCAGAAGCTCGACGAGGCCGAAGCCCAGCTCACCGCCGCCAAAGCGCAGCTGGAACAGGGCGAAGCGGAGTACACCTCCGGCAAAGCGCAGCTGGCCCAGCAGAAAGCCGCCCTGCCCGACACCATGCAGAGCGGTGCGGACAAGGTGCTGGACGGCGAAGAGCAGATCCTGGAATTTGAAGACCAGCTCCAGCAGATCGAACTTCTGGTCAACCTGAAGCAGGTGGCCGACCCGCTGCTGACCTATGCCGAAGCCGCGCTCCACAACGCACAGAAAGCGCTCGACGAGGCCGAACCCGCCGACGAAGAATACACTGAGCTGCGGGATGCCCTCGCCAAGGCACAGGCCGCCTACGACAGCATCAACGCCCAGCTCAACGGCTACCAGCAGCAGCTGGACGAGGGCAAGCGGCAGATGTATGCCCAGGGGCTCCTCTCCTCGCCCAGCCTTTCCAATACGGAACTCGTCACCGAGGCCAAAGCCGCTCTGCGGAAGATGAAGCTGGAACTGATGCAGGGCCAGCTGGGGCTTTCCACCGGCACTGCCTCTGCCTATTCCGCCTTTGCTGCCGCCGAACAGCAGCTCGCCGATGCCCGCACCCGGCTGGATGACGGCTGGGCCGAATACGATACCGGCAAAGAGCAGCTGGACGCCTCCCGCACCGAATACGCAACGCAGAAAGCCGAGGCGGAGCAGAAGCTTGCGGACGGCCAGAAGCAGATCGACGATGCCGAAGAGCAGATCTCGGACATCCAGAACGGCGAGTGGTACGTCCTCAACCGGAACAGCACCATGAGCTTCGTCACCTTTGAGCAGTATGCCGACCGGATGGACGCCATCGCACGGGTCTTCCCCGTGTTCTTCTTCCTGGTGGCGGCACTGGTGGCCTCCACCACCATGACCCGCATGGTGGACGAGAACCGCCTGCAGATGGGCACCCTGAAAGCGCTGGGCTACTCCAACACCGCCATTGCGGGCAAGTACCTGTTCTACGGCCTGGCCTCCAGCATCCTGGGCAGCATCCTGGGCATGGCGGTGGGCTTCGTCGTCTTCCCCACCATCATCTGGCAGGCCTATCAGACCATGGTGTTCCGCCTGCCCACCTTCACCCTGCAATTCTACCCCGGCATGGCTGCGGGAAGCGTCCTGCTCAGTGCGGCCGTCATCGGCATCACCACCTGGGAGGCCTGCCGCGCCAGCCTGCGCGAGAAGACTGCCGCCCTGCTCCTGCCCCGCGCACCGGTGGCCGGCAAGCGCATCTTCCTCGAATACATCACCCCGCTGTGGAAGCACATGAGCTTTTCCCAGAAGACCACGGCTCGCAACCTGTTCCGGTATAAGAAGCGCTTCTTCATGACCGTGCTGGGCGTGGCGGGCTGCACGGCCCTGCTGCTCATCGGCTTTGGCATCCAGGATTCCATCCTGCCCATGCTCAACCGCCAGACCACCGAGCTGAACCACAGCGACCTGACCATCTCGTACAGCGACACCAGAGCCTTTTCCGTGGAACACGGTCTGGGCGATGTGCTGGATTCCAGCGCCGATGTCACCAGCTGGGGCCGTTTCTACAACAAGAGCGTGACCATCTACAATGCCAGCGGCGACAAGCAGACCGTAAGCATCGTGACGGCAGAAGACGAGAGCCAGATGACCGCATATTTCACCTTCCGCACCCGGCAGGGGCACAAGGCCATCCCCTTTGATGACAGCAGTGCCATTCTGACCGAGAAGACCGCCGAGAGCCTGGGCCTTGCGGTGGGCGACACCTTTGAGGTGGAGACCAGCGACGGCAGCCGCAAAACGCTGACCCTGACCGGCATCACCGAGAACTACGTCTTCACCCGGCTGTACCTCTCGCAGGCACAGCTCCGGACGCTGACGGGCGGCACCCTGCCGGAGTGGAACACCGTTTACGGCCAGACCGACTGCCCCACCTCGGACGACCGCAACACCCTGCGCACCGACCTGCTGGCCTGCAATTACGTCAGCGGCGTCTCCTTCATGGAGGACACGACCGAAATGTTCGACAACCTCATCGGCTGCCTGAACTATGTGGTCATCCTGATCATCGTCTGTGCCGCTGCGCTGGCCGCCGTGGTGCTCTACAACCTCATCAGCGTGAACCTTGGCGAGCGCAAAAAGGAGCTGGCCACCATCAAGGTGCTGGGCTTCTTCGACAACGAGGTCTACCGCTACATCTTCCGCGAGATCGACCTGCTGGCCCTTATCGGGTCGCTGGCGGGCCTTGCGCTGGGTGTGCCGCTGCATCAGTTCATCGTCCGCACCGTGGAGATGGACCAGATGATGTTCATCCGCTCCATCGCACCCCGCAGCTACCTGTTCAGCGTAGCCCTCACCCTCTTCTTCACCGTCGTCGTCTGCCGCCTCATGCGCCGCCATGTCCGGAACATCAGCATGGTCGAAAGCATGAAGGCACCGGAATAAGAAAGCATCTCCGCAAAAAACTCCCCTCGGCCGTGGATGGCTGAGGGGAGTTTTTGTAGTTTGTCAGGTTCCTGCCAGCACTGGCAGCGCGGCGATCTCATCCTGCAGCTCTCTAGCCTGGGTCTTTGTGAGCTTTTTGCAGGAGATCATCCGGTCCAGCACCACCTGCGAACGCTTGAGCGCCAGCTCCGGGCTGGAATGGGGCGAGTAGGCGGACGGCGCATTGGGCAGGCCCGCCAGCAGGACGCATTCGGCCGAGGTCAGCTCCGCAGGCGTCTTGCCAAAGTAGCCTTCCGCCGCCTCGGCGATGCCGTAGCATCCGCTGCCGAAATAGATCGTATTCACGTACATCTCAAAGATCTGCTGCTTGGAGCAGTGCTTTTCGATGTCCAGCGCCGCGAAAAGTTCCGCCGCCTTGCGGGCAAAGTGCTTCTCCTGCGTGAAGTAGATGTTCTTTGCCAGCTGCTGGGTCAGGGTGCTGCCGCCTTCGGCCAGCGAGCGGGTCCGCAGGTCTGTCCACAGCGCCCGGACGATGGCCACCGGGTCCACGCCGTGGTGCAGCTCGAACCGGCTGTCCTCCACGGCGATGACGGCGTCGATGTAGGTCTGGGGGATGGCATCGCAGGTGGTGAATCCGGGGTGGGCCGAGAGGGTCTCGTACAGCTGCGCCGCCGGGAGTTCGGGCTGGGTGGCACGGTAGAGTTTCCAGCCCTGTACCCCCAGCACAATCCCCGCCGCAGCCAGCACCAGCAGTGCCAGCAGCAGCGCCCAGCACAGCAGCCGTTTGAGGAGATCCTTCAGTGTCCGCATCGCGTTCGCTCCTTTCACCTTCTGAATGGTATTATCCTACCCGATTTCACCGTTCTTTTCAAGCAGATTTTGTGAACATTCCGCCGCAGACCGCTCAGGCCCGGACATCGCATCTGCGCAGCAGAAGATGCGCCAGCAGAAAGAACACCACCAGCCACCCCAGACAGCTGGCTGCAAACAGCCCGTAGCTGCCAGCCAGAGCATCCGCACTTTTGTTGGAGTTCATACCGAGCTGCATCAGGGAATAGGGCCACAACAGCCCATGACCCTTGGAGCTGATAAAGATGCCGGTAATGCCGCCCAGCAGCCCCAGAAAAATGGGCACGGCAAAGCTGCGGATGACCATGGCCAGCACCAGCTGCGCGGCAATGACAGCCAACGCACCCAGCAACCCCCGCAGCAGAAAGAGCGGCAGCCGAACCGGCGGCCAGCCGGGCAGATGGGCAAATACCTTGCCGCAGAACACGAACAGCGCGAACACAAAGCCGTGGGTCAGCAGCGCCAGCTTTATCACCACCGCAAACTTTGCTGCAAACAGGTCCAGCGGCGGTACAGGGCTTGCCATGATCAGGTTCCAGTTGTGCCCCAGATGCTCCAGCCGCCACAAGTAGGCAGCATAGGTGGCTACCATGGCAGGGAAGAAGAGCATGGAATAAAACAGGGTGTGCTGGGTCCACAGGCTATACCAGCCGTCGGTGAGGATCTCAAGATTTTGCAGATAATTGAACGTGCCATAGGTGGCGGAAAGAATGGGCAGCACAAAGAACATTGCCCAGATGGGAGATGCGTGGAGTTTGCGGTTCTCCGCGAGAATACAGCGTTTCAGCATGATTTTATACCTCCTCGCCCTGTACCTTGCGCCACGCAAGGGCAAACAGCACTGCGCCCAGCGCAAGGGTAAAGGCCAGCAGCCCCCAGTTGAAGGGGCGGGTGCCGTAGGTGACGGTGTGGGTGGCCTTGTCCCAGTTCGCCACTTCGTAGGCACTCAGAGGAATGTAGTACCCAAAGGGCACAAAATAACTGGCAAGCGGCGGCATAAAAGCAGAGAACAGCCCCACCAGCGCCCCTACGATGCCCACGCAGAGCGCCGGCAGGGGATTGCC
>OGII01002314.1_pt1 | contig 11364 bp, 9 predicted proteins | sample 1571701 | NCBI WGS metagenome assembly OGII01 (sample SAMEA2581950, study PRJEB24529) | metagenome | biome: Human gut stool | place: China | collected 2011
GAAAACGGCCGCAAAAAGAACATAGCACAGGATCCGGCCCGCGGCCCTGCGCTTATCGATCGGAGGTTTTACGACCTTTTCCCTCATAAATTTTTTCTCGTTAGGTGTATCTGACATGAAAAAAGTCTCCTTTTCATATCTTACAGCAGCCCTTACTCCTGCTGCTACAGGCAAATATCCATCAAAATATGATTCCATTTGCGGATTCTTTGCGTTTAGCCTATTTTCTTTTCATTATAATTTTTTTCCTCTTATTATGCAACAAAAAAATGGTGTATACAAGTTTCTCCGTACCATTCGATAACCTTTTCCACAGGCTCTCCCTCCCAAATCGGACACCTCCACCGTAAGAAAAAATCTCTATGATATTTAACACGTTTGTGTTATACTTTTTCTGTGCAGGCAGGCATCTTTACTGAAAATCTCCGCATGTTTCATACTGCGGAATGTCTGCGTATTGAAAGGAAAAAAGGATCGACCTATGAATCAGAAAGTATTAAAAACACTTGAATATTATAAAATTATTGACCGCCTGACCGACTGTGCGGCGTCCGAACCGGGAAAGAAGATGTGCCGGGAGCTGACACCGTCCTCGAATTTCAACGAGATTGTCCAGACCCAGACCGAGACCGCCGATGCGGTGACCCGTGTGCGCCAGAAAGGAAGTCTCTCCTTAGCCGGAGTCCGTGATGTACGGGATTCCTTAAAACGTCTGGAGATCGGCAGCTCCTTAAGCATCACGGAGCTTCTCTCCGTCAGCGGACTTTTGACCTGTGCGGCCCGCGCAAAGAATTATGGACGCCATCCGGAAAATATGGAACTTCCTGATGACTCTCTCGATGAGATGTTCCGCACTCTGGAACCACTGACGAATGTGAACAGTGAGATCACCCGCTGTATTCTCGGTGAGGATGAGATCGCCGATGATGCAAGCCCGGGACTCCACCACGTCCGCCGACAGATGAAGATCACGGCAGATAAAGTCCACACCCAGTTGAACTCCATCCTAAACTCCAGCCGGACCATTCTGCAGGATGCCGTTATCACCATGCGTGACGGACGCTACTGTCTCCCGGTCCGCGCCGAGTATAAGAGCCAGTTTGCCGGAATGGTCCATGACCAGTCGGCCACTGGATCCACACTCTTTATCGAGCCGATGGCGATCATCAAGCTAAACAACGAACTCCGTGAACTAGAATTAAAGGAGCAGAAAGAGATCGAGATGATCTTAGCTGCCTTAAGCACCGAGCTCGTCCCGTATATCGAGCCGATCACAACGGATTTTGAGATCCTCACAAAGCTGGATTTCATCTTCGCGAAGGCTGCTCTCTCAAGAATCTATAACTGTTCCATGCCGAAGTTTAACCGAAAAGGTTATATTCATATCAAGGATGGCCGCCATCCGCTCCTTGACCCCAAAAAGGTCGTTCCGATCAATATCTGGATGGGAAGAGATTTCGACCTGCTGATCGTAACAGGACCGAATACCGGCGGTAAGACCGTATCCTTAAAGACGGTCGGTCTGTTTACCCTGATGGGACAGTCCGGTCTGCAGATCCCGGCGTTTGACGGATCCGAGCTTTCCGTTTTTGACGAGGTATTCGCGGATATCGGCGATGAGCAGAGCATCGAGCAGAGCTTAAGTACCTTCTCCGCCCACATGACAAATATCGTTAAGATCCTAAATCAGGCAGACAGCCGGTCTCTCTGCCTTTTCGATGAGCTTTGTGCCGGAACGGACCCCACCGAGGGCGCTGCTTTAGCGATCTCTATCCTGTCCTTCCTTCACAATATGAAGTGCCGGACCATGGCGACCACCCACTACAGCGAATTGAAAGTATTCGCCCTGTCAACGCCGGGTGTTGAGAACGCCTGCTGTGAGTTTAATGTTGAAACACTGCGTCCGACTTATAAGCTTTTGATCGGTATTCCCGGAAAGAGCAACGCATTCGCGATCTCCCGACAGTTAGGTCTGCCAGATTACATCATCGATGATGCGAAGACCCATCTGGAATCCAATGATGAGGCATTTGAGGATCTGCTTGCGAACTTAGAGCAGAGCCGCGTGACCATCGAAAAAGAGCGTGAGGAGATCGCAAGCTACAAGGAAGAGATCTCCCGTTTAAAGAAGAATATCGAGCAGAAGGAAGAGCGTCTTGACGAGCGGAAAGAAAAGCTCTTAAAGAATGCCAACGAGGAAGCACAGCGGATCTTACGCGAGGCGAAAGAGACCGCGGACCAGACGATCCGGAATATCAACAAGCTTGCCGCAAGCTCCGGTGTCGGAAAAGAACTGGAAGCTGAGAGAACAAAGCTCCGCGAAAAGCTGGATAAAGTCGATAAAAGCTTAAGCCTGAAAAACAATAAGGGGCCGAAAAAGACGATCTCACCGAAGAAATTAAAGATCGGTGACGGTGTTAAAGTCCTCACAATGAACTTAAAGGGAACGGTCAGCACACTGCCGAACGCAAAAGGCGATCTCTATGTGCAGATGGGAATCCTGCGCTCCCTTGTAAATATCAAAGATCTGGAACTTTTAGACGAGGCGTCCGTATCCGGACCGGGCCTCGATCCGGCTGCCCTGAAGCGGAACAACACCGGAAGCGGAAAGATCAAGATGGCGAAGTCCTTCTCCGTCTCCCCGGAGGTCAATCTCATCGGAATGACAACGGACGAGGCAATGCCTGTCCTTGACAAGTATCTGGACGATGCTTATCTCGCCCATCTTCCGCAGGTCCGCGTTGTGCATGGGCGCGGAACAGGTGCGCTGCGGGCTGCGGTTCATAAGCATTTGAAGAAGCTTAAATATGTGAAGGAATTCCGACTTGGTGAGTTTGGGGAAGGCGATACGGGAGTTACGATCGTAACCTTCAAGTAACTTTCAAATACAAACCGATCCCGCTTTACAGCAAAAAATCCGAAATCTTTACGATAAATATTAGAAGGAGGAGACCTCCATGGTCGATAAACAGAGAATTCTCATCGTCGACGATGACGAGAATATTGCAGAGTTAATTTCCCTGTACCTGATGAAAGAATGTTATGATACAAAGATCGTCGGGGACGGAGAATCCGCATTGAAGGAGGTTCCGGTCTTTAAGCCGAACCTGATCCTTCTCGACCTGATGCTGCCGGGCATGGATGGCTATCAGGTCTGCCGGGAGATCCGCACGACCTCTCAGGTACCGATCATCATGCTGTCCGCAAAGGGCGAGGTCTTCGACAAAGTTTTAGGTCTGGAGCTCGGTGCCGATGACTATATGATCAAGCCGTTCGATTCAAAAGAACTTGTCGCCAGAGTCAAGGCTGTTCTCCGCCGCTATCAGGCGGCCCCGGTCAGTATGTCCGCTGCGACAAAACAGCAGGGAGAATATGTGGAGTATCCGAATCTCATCGTCAACCTGACGAACTATTCCGTCCTCTACAAAGGCCACTCTGTGGATATGCCGCCGAAGGAGCTGGAACTTTTATACTTCCTTGCCTCCTCTCCGAATCAGGTCTTTACCCGAGAACAGCTGTTGGATCATATCTGGGGCTATGAGTATATCGGTGACACCCGGACTGTTGATGTCCACATCAAACGTCTTCGCGAGAAGATCCGCGACGACGAGAACTGGGCGCTGTCCACTGTCTGGGGAATCGGTTATAAATTTGAGGTAAGACGATGACCCGTTCTCTTTATACCAAGTTTCTTCTCGGATATCTGGTATTTGGTCTTCTCGGTTTCATTTTCATCGCGACCATGTCCTCGGAGATCACCTACCAGTATCTCTTAGAAGAAAAGTCTGACTCGCTCTACGATGAGGCGAATCTTCTCGCCTCCACCTACAGCGATATCTACCAGGGCAAAAATATCAGCCTGTCCACGGCAAACCCGCAGCTGCAGGCCGTTGCCACCTACTTAAAGGCACAGGCCTGGGTCATCAACCAGAAAGGCAGCGTCGTTGCGGAGACTGCCCCAGCCTCCCATATCGGCACCGCCATCGATGGTTTTGATCCCACCGTGGCGGGAAACCGCTCGTATATGACCGGCAGATTTTTCGGCATGTTTGATAAAGACATGCTGTCCGTCATTGCGCCGATCACAGGAAATTTCAATACGTATGGATACGTGGTGATTCATATGCCCATCGAACAGATCGTACATGGGAAAGACCGTATCCTGAACATTGTATACATTACAGCGCTGGTGGTTTTCATCCTGTCTCTGATTATTCTTCTCGTATTCACAAAGACCGTATATGTCCCGTTAAAGAAGATCACCGCGGGTGCGAAGGAATACGCGGCAGGAAACTTAAGTCATACGATCAATGTAACTTCTGCCGATGAGATGGGATATCTTGCCAACACCTTAAATTATATGTCCAGTGAATTAAATAAGATGGAGGAATATCAGCATTCCTTTATCGCCAATGTCTCCCACGACTTCCGCTCCCCGCTAACATCCATCAAGGGGTATCTGGAAGCGATTAAAGATGGAACGATCCCGCCGGAATTATACGATAAGTATCTCGGTATCCTGATCTCTGAGACAGAGCGTTTAAACAAACTCACTCAGGGCATGCTGACGCTGAACTCTCTCGACAGCAAGGGATTCCTGACACGGAGCAACTTCGATATCAATCGTGTTATTAAAGATACCGCGGCAACCTTCGAGGGAACCTGCAATGCAAAGGATATCGTTCTCGATCTCACCTTCGCTGCGGATATCCAGATGGTGTATGCAGACCTCGGTAAGATCCAGCAGGTGCTCTACAATCTGATCGACAACGCCATCAAATTCAGCCGTGAGAACTCTGTGATCTATATCCAGACTTCGCTGAAGTACGAGAAAGTCTTTGTTTCCGTGAAGGATACGGGAATCGGTATTCCGAAAGAGAGTATCAAGAAGATCTGGGACCGGTTCTATAAGTCGGATCTCTCCAGAGGTAAGGATAAGAAGGGAACAGGACTCGGGCTGGCGATCGTAAAAGAGATCATACAGGCACATGGGGAAAATATTGATGTGATCAGCACCCAGGGGGTCGGGTCGGAATTTATCTTTACGCTGCCGAAGGCAACGGCGCTGTAATACAGCAAAAAATCTCTGCCCGGTCACACCTCGATGTGTCTGGGCAGAGATTTTTATTTCTGTCAATTTCTTTAGTTTCCTTAGATTTCTTTCATCTTCGTCCTAGTCGCATGAACAACCACCTTCATGCTTTGTTTTTTTTATGATCGGCCGGACATCATATCAAGTCCTGTCATTGCCAGCACCTTTACTGCGGCAGTGAGGGCACGTCTTCCTGCTTCGCCTCCTGCAGCGTCCGCAAATGCTGCTGTATGGGTTCCTAATCCTTCGCCCACACCGATATAGAACTGGGCAGCCGGAAGTGCTTGAGTTACATTGCCGACATCCGTTGATCCGATTCCCTGAGTCAGATCCCGCGGAATGTGGTGTTCTCCGATCAGGTCCATATTTTTCTCCACTGCCGTCACAAGTTCCCGGTTGTTGCGCACATCCTTGATGAGATAACCGTCCTGTTTGATCTCAACCTCTACACCGGCGCAAATCGCCGCACCCTTTGCACAGCGGTCAATGACTGCGATCACTTCTTCTAAATAGCCTGCGTCTAATGCCCGGATATTAAACCGGCATACAGCTTTCTCCGGAACGATATTCACAACGGTTCCGCCTTCCAGGATAATTCCGTGAACCCTCGTGTAATCCTTAAAATGAAGTCTCTGGGAATCTACCGCATGGAACATCTGGAGAACTCCGTTTAATGCACTGGCCCCCATCCACGGGCATGCTGCGGTATGTGCCGGTTTTCCGGTGAAGGTATAGGTCTTATTTACGGCTGCAAATGAGATATCATCTGCCATGGACATATCACTCGGATGCATGATCAGCGCCATATCCACACCATCGAAGATTCCTTCGTCCAGCATCGTGATCTTTCCGCTTCCGTTTTCTTCTGCCGGTGTTCCAAGAACCTTCAGGGTTCCGCCGATCCCGTATTTTTCCATGATCTCTTTTAATATCACACCGGCGCCGGCTCCGCTGGTGCCGATCAGATTGTGTCCGCATGCATGTCCAATTTCAGGGAGTGCGTCGTACTCGCACATAAACGCAAAGGTCATTCCCGGCTTTCCGCTCCGGTATTCTGCCACAAATGCGGTCTCCAGAGAGCCGGCTCCCCGCTGTACTTTAAAGCCATGCTTTTCCAACAGCCCGCATAGCTGATCCTGCGCCAGCGTTTCATGGTATGCCAGCTCCGGATGCGCAAATATGCATGCACTGACCGTCTCAAACTCATCCCGGTGTTTCTCCGCCAATGTTTCGATCTCGTGCTTTACCTGTGTAAGCTCCATCGTCATTTCCTCCTGTTATTCCCGATATTATATCCACTATTATACCGCGGCTGCTCCTGATTTCTCAAGCACTGATCACATAAATTTCCCACTCTGGCACAGATGGGACCTTGCTTTTCGTCCATTGAATCTCCTTGCGTTTCATGATAAAATATAGTCATCTGCTCAATCATTTCTAACTGCTCGAGAGGAGGACATAATTATGAATTCTATTTCTATCACCTGGAATGGTCATTCCTGTTTTACCATTGAAAAAGATGGTTTTTCCATTGTTTTTGATCCATATGGCCCAAATACGGTACCGGGGCTTGCTCCACTTTCCCTCACCGCGGACATGGTACTCTGCAGCCACGAGCACGGTGACCACGGATACACAGACGCAGTAACCTTAAAGCACAGCGGGACAAAGAACCCGTTTTCCATCACGAAAATTGACACCTGGCATGACCCGGAACAGGGGGCGCTACGCGGGCCGAACCGGATCCATATCCTGGAGGCGGACGGGCTTAAGATCGCCCACATGGGTGATATCGGATGTCCTCTGACCAGGGAACAGAAAGACATGTTAAAGCATCTCGATGCGATCCTGATCCCGGTGGGCGGTTACTATACGATCGACGCGGCGCAGGCGAAGGCTGTGGTGGATGACCTCGCTCCCCGCGTTGTGATCCCGATGCACTACCGTTCCGACCATTTCGGCTATCCGGTGATCGGACGTCTCGAGGAATTTACGGGACTCTGCCGAAATGTAGTGGAGTACGATTCCAATACACTGCTCCTGACGGCTGAAACAAGACCGCAGACAGCGGTTTTAAAGCTGTAATAAACCGATAAGTTCCATTTTTGCTGCAGTTTTCCGTGATGATCCGACCGGCAGTGTAAAAATACAGCTGTCATGTCCGTTCAAATACAGAGTTTAACTGCAGCAATTTTTATGGCCTTTTCCCGGCGTTGGAAAGCATCATAATTTTATAACTTTAAGTTATGTGCCATATCAATACGCGCCATTTTATTTATGCCTAATCCTATGCTATAATGAGAAAACGAAAGAACTCATGAACTGTTAAGACGGCTGCCGGTCCGGATCTTCGCGGCTGTCTTTTAATATTTCTTAGATAAGAAAGGAACATATAAAGTCATGGCAGAAGGAACGATCTTTAAATTTCATAATGACCTTGATACCGATCAGATCATTGCATCCCAGTATCTTCTCTTACCAAATCTGGAAGAGATGAAAGAGCATACATTCGAGTCTCTTGACCCGGATTTCCCAAAAAAAGTAAAACCTGGTGATTTCGTAGTAGGCGGTGAGAACTTCGGCTGCGGTTCTTCCAGAGAACAGGCACCGGGTGTCTTAAAGGCTCTCGGCGTACAAGCCGTCGTTGCAAAATCCTTCGCAAGGATTTTCTATAGAAATGCAATCAACATCGGACTTCCGGTTATCGTCTGTAAAGACCTGCCGGATGATGTAAAGACCGGTGACACCATGGAACTTTCCATGTCTGACGGAACTGCCCACGCAAACGGAAAGACATATTCCTGCACAAAGCTGCCGGAATACATGCAGAACATCTTAAATCAGGGCGGACTGATTGCTTCTTTAAACCGTGAGGAGGACTAAGACAATGGGAATGACAATCGCAGAAAAGATCATTGCGGCGGCAGCCGGAGTTGACTACGTAAAACCGGGAGATATCCATACTGTAACATTAGACCGTATGATGAGTAACGACGGAACTACCCATCTGACCGTTGACATGTACCGCAATAAATTAAAACATCCGCATATCGCGGACACAAAGAAGATGGTATTCATTGTAGACCACAATGTTCCGTCCGACTGCCCGAAGACAGCGGCATCCCAGAAGAAGATGCGCGACTTCGCGAAGGAAAACAACATTGATTTCTGGGAGGGAAAAGGCGTCTGCCACCAGGTTATGATGGAACATTATGTCTGCCCGGGCGAGCTGATCTTCGGTGCTGACAGCCACACCTGCTCTTACGGCGCTCTCGGTGCCTTCGGTACCGGCGTTGGCTGTACCGACCTTCTCTACGGCATGGTGACAGGAAAATCCTGGGTTCTCGTTCCGGAGACTGTAAAATTCAACCTCGTCGGGAAACTGCCGGAAGGCGTTTACGCGAGAGACCTGATCTTGACCATCATCGGCACCATCGGCGCAAACGGCTGCAACTACCAGGTTATGGAGTTCACAGGCGAGGGCGCTAAGACATTGAGCATCAGCGAGCGTATGGTCCTCTGCAACATGGCTGTCGAGGCAGGTGCCAAGACCGGTATCTTCGAGCCGGACGAGAAAGCCATCGAATACCTGAAAGCTCACGGAAGAAAGCCGAAGGCACTCTTCACAAGCGACCCGGACGCAGTCTACGCAAGAGAATATACCTTTGACCTCTCCAAGATCCGCCCGGTAGTGGCGAAACCGGACTTCGTTGACAACCTGGTTCCGGCTGAGGAAGTCCGCGGCGTGAAGATCGACGAGGCATTCTTAGGTTCCTGCAACAACGGACGTATCGAGGATCTGAGAGTCGGCGCTTCTATTATTAAAGGAAAGAAAGTCGCTGAAAAAGTTCGTTTCCTTGTGGTTCCGGCAAGCCAGACTGTCTATCTCCAGGCACTGAAGGAAGGCCTGATCGACATCTTTATGGAAGCCGGTGCAATTGTTATGAACCCGAACTGCAGCGTATGCTGGGGCAGCTGCCAGGGTGTGATCGGCGAGAACGAAGTCCTGATCAGCACCGGTACGAGAAACTTCAAGGGCCGCGCAGGTCATCCAAGCTCCAAGGTATATCTTGGATCCGCAGCGACGGTTACGGCGTCTGCTATTAAGGGAGAAATTGCATTAGCAAGTGATTTATAATCTGCACCGATTTGTAAAGACTATTTTCACTTCTGCCTGTACTTTTATACAGGCAGAAGTGTCGTTCCACCAGTAATGCCCCTATACATAGAATAAATGTAACTATTCAGTACCTTCATAGTTACGTGCAAAAATCCATTCCAGATCAGCTTCGCTGATGGGATTTTTGCCTTCCAGCCTATGTTTTCTTACGGTCAGCGCAGCAAGTGCGCAGACCTACTGAACAGTTACGGATAAATTACTTATTGGTATTTGCCAGAATGATACGGCAATATGCATTTTTGAATATGATCACTATATTTGTATAGAAATCGAGGATATTTACATGGAAAAAATGACTGGAAAGGTCTGGGTTCTGGGCGATGACATCGACACCGATATCATCATCCCGACCGAGTACCTTGCATTAAAGACCATTGACGATATGAAACAGTATGGATTTTCCCCGCTCCGCCCGGAGCTGGCTGCCCAGATCAAGCCCGGCGACATCATCGTTGCCGGAAAAAACTTCGGCTGCGGTTCTTCCAGAGAACAGGCACCGGAGATCATCAAAGCGTTGGGAATCCAGTGCGTGATCGCGAAATCCTTCGCGAGGATCTTCTTCCGCAACTCCATCAACAACGGCCTGCTCCTCATCGAACAGCCGACACTCTACGATGACATCAAAGAGGGCGATACCGTATCCGTTGTGATGAACGAGCACATCGACTACAACGGAAAAGAGTACCCGATTGCGTCTCTTCCCGAGAATCTGATGGACATTATCCGCGCAGGCGGCCTTGTCAAGGCCATGCGCAAGCTGAATGGTTTGGACTGAACGGGAGGAAAACGAAATGGGAAAGACTGTAATTGAGAAGATCGTTGAACATAACACCGGCAGGTCCGTAAAGCCGGGCGATATCGTGACCGTAAATGTTGACCGCGTCATGATCCACGACATTTTTATTCCGTTCGTGGCTGAAAAATTTGAAGAAATGGGCTTTAAAAAGCTGTGGGATCCGGACAAGGTTGTTCTGATCTATGATCATCTGGTTCCTGCCAGCCAGGTGGATGACACCAGACATTTTCATGTTGGAAATGCATTTGCCGAGAAATACGGCATGAAACATGTACACAGAAGCGATGGCATCTGCCATCAGCTTATGACTGAAGCCCTGTATGTAAAGCCAGGAAATATTGTATTCGGAACCGACAGCCACACCACCACATACGGCTGTGTGGGCGCTTTTTCTTCCGGTATCGGTTACACCGAGATGGCAAGTATTCTTGGAACCGGCACCATGTGGATCAAAGTACCGCAGACCATCAAAGTGGTGATTGAAGGAAAGCTTCCTTCCAATGTAACTTCCAAAGATATCATCCTGACTTTGATCGGAGATCTCCGCGCAGACGGTGCAACCTATCAGGCTCTGGAGTTTTCCGGTGATACTGTGAAAAATATGAGTGTTGCCAGCCGTATGACCATGTCAAATATGGCTATCGAGGCAGGAGCAAAATGCGCCCTGTTCACACCGGATGAGAAGACCGCAGAATACTGCCAGATCGAGCTTACCGATGCAGAACGTTCTCTGGTTGGTGATCCGGATGCTGAATATGTCCGCACCATCCACTACAATGCAGAAGATTTCGTACCGGTACTTGCCTGCCCGTCTCAGGTGGACAACATTCATCCAGTCAGCGAGCTTATTGGCACTTCCATTGATCAGGTGTTTATTGGTTCCTGTACCAATGGCCGGCTGTCTGATTTAAAGGAAGCAGCAGATATCCTGCGCGGAAAGAAGGTTGCGCCGGGACTACGCGTCATTGTCATTCCTGCGACTCCGAAGATTTACCGCGAGGCCATGGAAGAGGGCCTTCTGATGGATTTCATGAACGCAGGCTGTGCCATCATGACTCCGTGATGCGGTCCGTGTATCGGCGGAAGCATGGGTATCCTGGCAGCAGGAGAGCGTGCCCTGGCAACAACGAACCGGAACTTTACCGGACGTATGGGCCATCTGGAATCTGAAATCTATCTGTCCAGTCCGGCTGTAGCGGCGGCCAGTGCGCTTACCGGACGGATCACACATCCGCAGGAGGTGATGGAATAATGTTTATTCAGGGAAAAGCAAGACGCGTCGGTGATAATGTCAAT
>OGII01002316.1_pt1 | contig 11359 bp, 4 predicted proteins | sample 1571701 | NCBI WGS metagenome assembly OGII01 (sample SAMEA2581950, study PRJEB24529) | metagenome | biome: Human gut stool | place: China | collected 2011
CTGCTATACGCTCATGCTCCGCAAATTCTTTTGATTTCTCACGAATCTTTTTCATGGTTAAATGTATTTTTAAATTCTACCTTGCAAGAGTAAATTCTATACCTGTAGAATTTACTTCTGCATGGATTTTTCCTTTTTCTTTTTATAAAATACTACTGCAGATGATCCCCTGCCTGTGCAGAAGGAGGATAAAATGAATACAGGAAGACCAAAGGGTAACCAAAAACATCTTGACTTATCTGCACGTATTATAATCGAACAGCATTTAAATAACGGTGATTCATTTAGAAGTATTGCAATAGAATTAAACAAGGATCCAAGTACCATATCCAAAGAAGTCAGACGTCATTCTATTATCAGGGAAAGAAGTGCAGATGCATTTGCCCCTATTCCCTGTGCAAATAATTATGATCGTTCAAAGCCCCGGACAAATATATGTAATGTCATGCATATGTGCGGTGATAATGAATGCCGGCACAAATGTGTCCTCTGCAGAAAATTCAGATGCAGCGATGTCTGTAAATTTTATAAACCAAGAGAATGTGAGAAATTAAATAAACCGCCTTATGTGTGCAATGGATGCAGCAAGAAAACGAATTGCATGATGGACAAAAAGATTTATTCTTCAAAATACGCCCACGACACCTATGAAGCCCTTAGGACCACAAGCAGAGAAGGGATCAATCAGACACCAGAAAGTATACAGAAACTGGACGACCTGTTGTCACCGCTTCTCAAAAAAGGACAGTCCATTGCCCACATCTACGCATCTCATGCTGATGAGATCGCCTGTTCCAGAAGAACCATATATTCTTACATAGACCGTGGCGTTTTTCAAGCCAGAAACATAGATCTGCGCCGTAAAGTGGTATACAAGCAGCGGAAAAGAAAAACTACTGCCAGCCTTAAAGACAGAAGTTTCCGAAAAGATAGGAGCTATAAAGAATTTCTGGAATATATCGCAGCGAACAAATCTGTTTATGTAGTCGAGATGGATACCGTTGAAGGAGCAAAAGGTACCAGTCCCTGCTTTCTGACTATGTTCTTTCGAAACTGTAGCCTTATGCTTATGTTTCTTTTAGAAGAACAGACCCAGAAAGAAGTAACCAGGATTTTTGATCATTTAACAGAATTACTTGGAATTGAACTGTTCCAGAAACTTTTCGAAGTGATACTTACGGACAACGGACATGAATTTCAGGACCGGCAAAGTCTGGAATATAGCAAAAATGGGGAAGTACGCACACGTATTTATTATTGTGATCCCAACCGTTCTGATCAAAAAGGTGCTCTTGAAAAGAATCATGAATATATAAGGTATGTCCTTCCAAAAGGAACAAGCTTTGAAAAAATGACAGACAAGACAACGCTGCTGTTATTAAATCATATCAACAGCGAAAAACGGGACAGCCTCAATGGACACAGTCCATATGAAGTATCCCGTCTCCTGCTGGATAACAGACTTCATAAAGCATTAGGATTGGCAGAGATACCAGCCGATGAAGTCACATTGATACCAGCATTAATAAAATAATAATAACAATACAGGCACAGGCAAGTTTCATTGCATAGAATTTAGTCTTTCCAACAGACATGTGGAATTTAGTCCTGCACACTATTTCCAGATGTCCTTTTATCATGCAAAAAACTATGCTGTTTATGCCGTATAAAAGCATTATATACTAAAAAAATTAAGTTGTGTATCTCCGAAAATAGAATTTAATCCCGCATAAAATCAAGGTATGTTAGAATGTAGAATTTACTTTTTCATTCAAGCGTCTAACTCATCACTACTACAATATATTTATGGGTAATCCCCTTACTTCCAGTAAGGATTTATCCATCTCATTACTTAAACTGTTAGAATGTAGGATGCAATGGTATATCGACTTCATCACTTGGACCTCGCGTCCGTACTTTAGACTGATAACCGGCTCCTCATTCACAGTGTTCGTTTTATGCAGGTTGAATCACATTAAGTGCATTCGTGTCACACACAGTAGTTTGAGCAGGTAATGAGTAAATCTGGTATTTATCCATTGTAATATTTTTAAGGAGTGACAAATTTATGAACGCAGTAGGTATTGATGTTTCAAAAGGTAAAAGCATGGTTACAATTCTAAGACCATTTGGTGAGATTGTATCCTCTCCTTTTGAGATCAAGCACACATCCAGTGATATCCTTTCACTAATTAAACTTATTCACTCTATCGAAGGTGAATCACGAATTGTAATGGAGCACACCGGACACTATTACGAAGTACTTGCTCAGCAATTTTCAGCAGCTGGTCTGTTTGTCAGTGCTGTTAATCCTAAGCTAGTCAAAAACTTTAATAATGACTCTCTTCGCAAAGTTAAATCTGACAAAGCTGATTCCATCAAGATCGCCCGCTATGCTCTTGACAAATGGCAAAATCTTAAACCATATAGTATTGTGGATGAATTGCGCACACAACTAAAGGCCATGAATCGTCAGTTTCATTTCTATGTGAAACAAAAAACGGCTATGAAAAATAATCTTATTAATCTCATTGACCAGACATACCCAAATGCAAATACTTATTTTAATAGTCCACCCCGCAGTGATGGCTCCCAAAAATGGGTTGATTTTGTCTATACGTATTGGCATGTAGATTGCGTTCGTAAAATGTCTCTAAATTCTTTTGTTAAACACTATCAAAACTGGTGCAAGCAAAAAAAATATATCTTCAATAAATCAAAAGCCGAAGAAATTTATACCAAGGCAACGGAACTTGTCCCGGTATTTCCTAAAAACGAAATAACCAAACGCATCATTAGACAAGCTATCGCTCAGCTTAACAGCACTTCCGCTACCGTCGAAACAATACGCATTCTCATGAATGAAACCGCCTCAAAACTTCCAGAGTACCCGATTGTTATGCAGTTTAAAGGGATTGGTCCATCTCTTGGTCCACAGCTTATGGCTGAGATCGGTGATATAACCAGATTTACACATAAAGGAGCCCTTACTGCTTTCGCCGGGGTAGATCCTGGCGTAAACGAGTCTGGCTCCTATGCACAAAAAAGTGTTCCAACATCCAAACGTGGGTCTTCAAATTTAAGAAAGACTCTTTTTCAAGTAATGGATGTTCTTATTAAAACAATGCCGCAAGATGATCCTGTATATCAATTCATGGACAGAAAACGTGCCCAGGGTAAACCGTACTATGTTTACATGACTGCAGGCGCTAATAAATTTCTCAGAATTTATTATGGACGAGTGAAGGAATATCTCTGTATTCTTTCTGAGTCAAGCTAATTCAAAACTTTTATTTGCAGACCAGCACTGCTTGTGGTGGTCTTATTTTAGTGCCTAATTTTAACCATGTAAAATTTTATATTTTTTTCCCCATTAAGTCTTGACTTTTTATTTGCAGGCTAAAGTAACGAGAATGCGGTGTGCCGTTTTTCAATCAAATTAAAAAGAGACACGGCATAAATTATTCTGATAGATTTTACATCAGATTTCTTTATGCCGTGCCTTTTATGTTATCATAATGATTGCTACATACATATAGCAGGCTTCACCCTCCGTTATACACCGGATTCGCATTGATTTTCGGTACGAAGGCAACAGCCGTTCCGCAATTTTCACCATCCTCCCCATACTTCTTCATAGATCTGTCCGGCAGAAAATACCCAGAATGGATGTTTTGCCAAGTATATCAATCTTGCAAATTCCCGACGAGTCATAGAAATCAACTCACCGTTCCGGTATGCTGTTCTCTCCTTCAGCCGAAGCTCCAAGCCCGGAAAAACAAGAGTGTTACAAGGGTGGGATGTCACAATATGGTCAAATCCTGGCTCGACCGCAATAATCTCCATAATTCTACTGAGTATATATTCTTCATGGTCGGTAAGCGACAGTACCAGAAACTTGCCCATATTGTTCACATCCCTCTTTATTGATATTATTTTTGCATTACATTACGGGTTCATTTTTCATCTGTCGGATGCGGTATTCACCGCCATCGACCCGTCTGCATAGAAGTAGTACCACTTACCATCAATCTGCTTCCAGCCGCCGGCAAACATCATTCCGGTCGTCTTATCCAGCCAGTACCACTTCTGGTCGTCGGAGAGCAAGCCCTTCACTGGTTTCCCGTTTCTGTAATAGCTCCACTGGCCGCTGTCGTTCTGCTGCCAGCCGTTTGCGGTCTGCGGGTCAATGACGATCTTCACAAACCGCCGCAGGACGGTGGCGACTTCAGCGCGGGTGGCAGTTCCCTTGGGGTCAAAGCAGTTATTTGCCTTGCCAGCCAGGATGCCCGCCTGCTGCATGGCCCTGACCGCATCCTTCGCCCAGCTGCTGATCTGTGCGTTGTCCGCAAAAGTCACCGCCCGGAGGGTTTTCGGAAGGTCGTAGCCCAGCTTTTTGGCGTAATTTGCCATGATGACCGCCATCTGTTCCCGGTTGATGTTGGTATCCGGCGCAAAGGTAGTGGCGGTAATGCCCTCCACAATGCCGTTCTGCGCCGCCCAGTTCACATAGGGGGCATAGTAAGCGTCGGCTTTCACATCGGTGAATTTCCCGGTCTGGTAACTGTCCGGGTTGATGCCCGCCAACCGCCCCAGAGCTGTCACAAACATTCCTCTGGTCATGCCGGTGCCCGGGCTAAAGGTGGTGTCACTTGTACCAGAAAGCAGTCCCCGGCTGGCTGCAAAGAGGATATTGTCCGCAGCCCAATGGTTATGAATGTCGGTAAAGGCAGGGGCAGGGTTCTTGTAGCCCACGCCGTAAACGCTGAAATGACCGGTTTCAAAAACCACCGCTTTCAGGCTGGCATCGTAGCTGGATCTGGTAATCCACTCCACCTTGCCCGCATCGTCTACATAGACTGCATAGAGATTACCGGTCTGCTCACCCTTTGCCGCTGTGTAGGGCAAACGCACCGAGATGGTATGTCCATTCAGGCTGGTAATCGGCGTCTCTTTGCCGCCGGAGAGGTACACCAGCGACAGGTCATAGACCGGTCTTGTGCCAATAGCGGCTTTGGCCTCGGTGGAGCGCAGCGCATCCACCTTATTTGCCCGGAGAATGATGTCCCCTCCAGCGGAGGCGGCATCCAGCTGCTTCAGAGTATCCAGCCCGATATTAACCGAAACCAGATGGTCTGTTGCTACGGTAAACTGCCGGACGTTTTCTTTAACCAGCAGATCCAGTGTCTGCGCCTTGATGGTCACGTTAAAAGAGGTCTGGCCTGCCGCCGAGGTGATGGGAACGGTAACGGCAATCCCGTTTTCGGCTGTACCATTCTTTTTCGCATCCTGTTTGGCCTTGTCGATGGCGGACTGGACAGAGCTGTTGTCCACCGATACATTACCGTTTTTATCCGGCTTAACTGGCTTGGTTTCTCCGGTGACAGGAGAATCCGGTTTGTTCGGTTTGCCGGTGTCCGGCTGACTGGTATTTCCAGAGTTACCGGAATTGCCGGAGGAGGAACCTCCACCGCCATCCGGACCACCAGAGGAGGAACCGCCGCCGGAAGGCTGGTTGGAAACAGTCAACGTTCCAGGAACATAAGTGATCTCATAATTGGCATTTGACAGCGTACCAGTAATGTTGATTTTGGTTTGTCCGGTTTTGCTCATGTCCGGTGTCTGTGCGTAGTCCAGTGTTACTGTGCCGCTCAGGGTGTCTGCACCAACCAGACCTTCCACCTTGTAATCCTTATCTGCTTTCGGGCTGCTCAGATCGGGCGCGGTGCTGCCGGTGTAGGCGCTCTGATCAAGCGCCGTAACGGTGACCGCTTTCTTCGCTACGGTCACAGTCAAACTTTGTTCTGCCACATCTGCGTACTCTGCGTTTCCCTGAACCTTATACCAAACAGTGTATTCCCTCGCGTTTTTCGCTGTGGGGATCTGCTCGCTCCATTTGGAACCGTCAAGCCGGTAGAGCATTGTGCCGCCAGTTGTCTTGCCCGCTGTAACCAGCGCCTGTTCTGTACCATTGTAGGTCAGGGCGTTTGCCGTAGGTGTCGTAACAGTGGGGACAAGCTTGTTGGTCGCATTGACATTGACGGTCAGCGTGATGTCCGCATAGTTTGTGCTCTTGATTACCACGGTCACTGTGCCCACAGAGCCGGTGGTTTTCACGTCTTTTTTCTGAATCGGCAGGATCAGCTTGCCATCTTCCACCTTCGCACCGTCGACGTAATAGGTGCTGGGCAAGTTGACCGTTGGTGCGCCGTAGGTCACTGCACCGTACTCTTTGGGAGTTTCCAGCGTGGGCAGGGCGGGGAGCGTCACAGTGTAGGTCTTTTCGCAGTCATTTACAATGGTAAGCGCAGTCTCCTTGGTGAAGTCAGGCGCAGCGGCCTTGGTGATGCTGGCAGTGGTGGGGAAGCTGCTCTGCTCCAGGGCGTAATTCTTCGCGGCCTGCCCCATCAGGGTCACTGTGGCAGTGATGCTCTTGCCGTTGCCCACACTGGCATCGTCAAAGCTGGCGGTCACGGTGTAGTCCTTGTCCTTCTGCAAGATTACACTACCCTCGAAGGTCACGCTGGAGATGTCCGCGTTTGTCGTGCCATCATAGGTCTTATCTTCTACCGCAACTGAAAATTGCAGTGGGTACTTAGAAATTTCCGGTACCACGGAATCTGTTAATGTCCTATCGTATGAAGCACTTGAATCTGTCGGTGTAAATTTCACGGTATAAGCCTTGTTATCTTCTACATTCGGATAAATACCAGATGCTGAACTACTATTTTCCGGTTCCCAGCTCCAGGTTCCGGCTACCGGTTGATTTGCACCATTATACACACCATAACCAGAAGCCAGGGAAACCGGAATCTGAGCAAGTGAAACCCCATAAGTCCCCTTCGCATCCCACTTTGGTGTTCCGTTTCCTACAATTCTCAGTGTATCCTTGGTAGACACATTAAGCGGTGCCGTTCTCTCAGAAGCAAATGCATTCTCTTTCGCCTTTATTCTGCTGGTTACCTGATATCCATGTGCCGGATATAATCCCTGAATTTTCGTACCGTCAATCCATGTAAATGCTCCGTCTGAATCTACATCACGGTATCCATACTCAATGTCATTTTCCGGATTCGTTCTGTTTATGGTAATCGTCGTACCGGTTATTTTCACCTCATTCTCAGTTATTGCAGCCGGTGCTGCCGTTCTTTTAAGAATCGTGATTCTTTCGGGTTTTCCGGCAAATTTCTTATCCACGTTGCTTGCAGCATACCGATAATAAACCGTACTCTCATGATCGGAAGAAATGATGTCTGTAATCGAAATTCCTGATCCACTGCCCATTTTTGCAGATGTCCAGTTTGGAGAGGTATTGGTTCTGTTTACAATCACATACTGTAAAGATGAGGAAATTGTGATTTCTTCCTTCCGATAATCAATATTCGGCTTGTTCGATTCTTCCGGAATCGCCTGTGTTTGCAAATTCGCCACAAAAACCGCTTCACTGGCTGACATGGACGAGGATGCTTTCTTGCGAATATAGAGTGGTACAGACCCACCACTTTCACGAATGTTATCCAGCAGCGTTGTCAGACGAACCATACCACCCTGTCTTATCGTTGTCCATGACTGTGCATCCTTAGAAGCAGCATACTCCAGATCGAAGGAAGCTTTATTCTCTAAAGTCTCCTGTTCGTAATTGATAGAAACATCAGCAGCAGTAGGTGCCTCCTGCCGCACTTTTTCTGTCTGGAAATTTACATAGGTTACATCAAGAGATAACTTACCATCCTTTTTAATCATCAGTCTGACATGATATTCTTTGTCCGGATCTAAATCCTCAATAGTATACTCATAGTTTCCGGAAGAACTTTCCCTAAGTGGCGTTCCATTCGAGAACATATCATCTAATGTCCCTGTCTGCTCATCCTCGCCGGGGGTTAAAAAAAACCTAACCTCTGCTCCGGGAGTTCCTGTTGCCTTAAGTGTAGCAGTCGCTTTTGTGTCAGAAATCGTCTTAATATCCGTGACAGCTGCGGAAGTGATACTTGCCGCCTTATTATTAGAATATGTCTGAGTAGCTGGATCATAATATACCGTCTTACTGTACTTGCGGAAATGCGGGTAATCCTCCGTTCCGATCACCTGTCCCCACGTACCATCTGATCGATCACCGTTTAATTTATAGGCAATTTCTCCGGATTTCAGTTTTTCTTCGCTTATAGTAGTAATACCCTGAGAACTATAATCACTCTTTTTTGTCTCATAACAGTTCTTAAAAGTAGCCCTATGATCATTCGAGTACTTAGTTCCTTCCAGTTTTCCTGATACAGCCAAGCAATTAGTCACCGTTCCATTTTTAGTCACCGTTCCTTGTGAACAACTATATGAAAAATTTGTTCCTACTACAAAACAATTCTGAATTTTGATATCACCCACAGTGAATCTACACAACCCGCAAGTCCAATTACCTTCAAACACCAGCCCTATATTTTGTACATTCCCATATTGAATCCTTGCCACCAGTCCGTACTTAGAACTTGTACCGTCATTAGCAGGTCGCAGTCCGGAAATTACATGGTAATTTCCCTCAATATTCCCCTTGAAAGACTTATCATCAGATATGGCTCCAATGCTTGTCCAGGCATATCCGTCCGGGATCTTAATATCCTTCATCAGCTTCAGATTGCTCGTATTAGGGATTTTACCATCATTAAACTGCTTTGCAAACCAGAACAGCTGACCGGCATTATAAATCTCATAATATTCCCCCGACTTGTTTGCCTTCTGATATGCACCACATGCTTCACAAAATCCATCTGCATTATAGTACTCATGACTACAAACGGTATCATCATGAAACATCTCGATTTCATTTGGTGTTGTTGTCGAAATTGTCTTACCTGAGACTGTGATCGGTTTGCCGCCATATAAGTCCGGTACCGTCACCGAAATCTCTGTGTTTCCCTCATTTTCCGGCAGATATACCGTCAGATGTCCCGTGTTCGCTTCATCATACGAAATCTGCATGGAAGGAATGACCATAGCTGCACTTTGATCTTTTTTATTGATCAACGGTTCACCATTCTGCTTGATCGTGATATCGGTTGCCTGTAATATCTGATCGCTCGTGATCGCCGTGGAAACAAATTTTAATCTTGTCTCATAAAGAGGAGTTGCGGCCTTCAAAGTGATCGTTGCATTCTTATCATCAACATCAGCAACGTCAGCTTCCATCTGATAAACATAGTCTCCAACCGTCACCGTTACCGTTACCGGTGTCCCTGGCGTTAATGGCTTCAGATAATTGGATGCCTTAAGTGTACCTTGATAATCGCTCACCTTCATCGTCCCTGCATCCCAGGTAATCTCTCCCACGCTGATTGTCACCGGATAAGTGCTTTCGGTGAATCGTACATCCGCAATCGTGCCCTGAATGGTATAGTTTTTCAGTCCGGAATTTTCACTTTTCGGGAAATAATCGCCGCCATTTAAGTTGACTACTGCCTGATCACGGATGGAAATGGAGCCCTCCAAGGTACCCTCCTGCAGCGCTTGGCCTGGTTTCACTCCGATACCGATCGCATATACTTCATTATTATACGCAATGGCTGAAACCGTTCCGCCCTTGATCACAATCTCACCATACTTGTATCCACCTTCTACCGGTTTTGCTCCACCGCCGCCAGTGCCGATTGCGGCTCCGGGGTGTCTTCCTGCGTTCGTAACATATCCTCCATAGGCTGTCACATTGCCACCATTGATTTCAATCCGATCCACGCAGCCGTACGCTCCACCGCCAATTCCTGCTCCACCGTATACATGATTAATATCCTTGGGGTAGCTTCCATATCCGCCCTTGGCATACACAGTTCCGCCGTTGATGATAATGGTACCGATGCCGCCCTCTACACTGCCGCCAATACCTGCTGCCATCCCGCTGCCATAAGCTTCGATATTGCCTCCGTTGATCTCAATCGTCCCCAAGGAACCCTTTCTCATGCTCGACGCACCAATTCCGGCGCCTACTCCACCGGTTGCTTTTAAGCTTCCCTCTCCGCTGATCGTCAGGGTGCAGCCTTCCGGCACATCAATAGCCGCACACATATCACCGCCCTTGAGTGTATTTTTTTCCTCCAGAATCAAATTCAGTTTTGCACCATTTTCCAGTCGGATTGCCGGTATCCAGTTAGTTGTTGTCTCAGCGTTCTTATCGATCGGAAGCTGGATATCCAGATTCGAAATCGTGATTGTAGCCTCCACACCATCAACCAGAATAACATTGGTCGTACTGCTTCCCGTGATAGTCGCATGATTATACTGTTCCAATGTGTTGCTGTTGATGCTGATACCGCTATTCGCAATATTATAAGTATCTGTTGACGCCAGCAAAGCGATTCCGCCGTCCATGCTGACCTCAATCTCCGGAAGCTCCACGCCGGCTGCCAAAATATACTCACTCGGAAGAACCGGAAGATAATAATAGGAGCCGTTTTCCTCCTCCCGGTTCTCATCCTGCTCCCAGGTCACCTCGATATCTGTCAGTACCGGGATATCTTCTGAGATTTCCTCATCTTCAAACTCATAATCCTCAAGAAAATCCCCGGCATTGCTGTCGGTAGCGATCAGAAACGTACCCTGCTGGTCTTTCTCCTGAACTTCCTGTTTATCTGCTTCCTCCTCATCATTACTATCCGGTACATTTTCTGAATTTTCTGTTTCCGGAGTTTCCTCCTCATCATTGCTATCCGGCATGTTTTCTGAATTTTCTGTTTCCGGAGTTTCCTCCTCATCATTGCTATCCGGCACGTTTTCTGAATTTTCTGTTTCCGGAGTTTCCTCCTCATTCAGATTTTCTTTCTTTGCATTACTGCCGGTAGCAATTTCCGAGTCTTCTTTCTTATCACTGTCGTCTGCTGCCGCTTTCTCATCTTCCGCGCCCTTATCGCGATCCGCATTATTTTTCTGATGATCCACGTTCTTATATTCCACCACTGAAGCCTCGATCATCTCCGGGAAATTCAGATAATCCTCAAAGTTTTCTCCGGCATCCGCAGGGATCTGAATATGCGCGACCTCCTCCGGTAATTCCGTAAATCCCGTGATCACTTTCAACTTTTTTGTAGGGACTGCAGCAAACGTTGCAGACGGTATGCATAACTGCATCGCTATCATTGCCGCCAATGCTGCAGATACGATCTGCCATTTCTTCTTTTTATACCTCATATCCATTTCCTCCTGTTATCATTATTTTCTATATAGCGTGACGGTTTTGTTCTCTCCGGTAATATTTTTTATTCATACGTTTCCTCCTCACCTGATTCATTACTTCCCCTTTTTCCCTGAAGAAGCCGGGAGACTGCTTCCCCCAGCTGATGCTCTGTAACGGGCTTTACCAAAAAGGTGTCCGCCTGCATCC
>OGII01002317.1_pt1 | contig 11347 bp, 11 predicted proteins | sample 1571701 | NCBI WGS metagenome assembly OGII01 (sample SAMEA2581950, study PRJEB24529) | metagenome | biome: Human gut stool | place: China | collected 2011
AGACTTCACAGCAGTCATAAACGAAATGAGGAGACTTAGCAATGAAAAATATCACAAAAAAAATCACACGGATATCCACTGTACTTACAGCATCCATTCTGTCAGCAGCCCTTCCACTTACAGCTCTGGCAGCCCAGAACAGCCCGGATGATAATACCTATCAGCCAAAAGACGTTCAGACAGTAGACTACAAAAAAAGTTTAACTCCGGAATTTGCCTATTCCGCAGAAAAATGGGCAACCCTTCGTGACAACATCATGGAATACGGCGAATTAGCAGACCTGATCCACGAATATAACCCAACCGTTTTAAGCAACCGTTCCACTTACAAAGACCAGAAAAACAAAAACTTAAATGACATCTATGACGACTATATGAAAGACATTGATGACATCTGGGATCAGGCTGACAACGCAGACAACGATGTAACCTGGGCTTCCCTGCGTTACTCCGCAGGCCTTTTAACCAAACAGGCAGACAATAACTACGAAGACGCGGAAATGGAAAAGATCCAGTATGACCAGCAGGAAGCAAAACTGGTATACCAGGCACAGGAAATGATGGTTTCCTTAGAGCAGTCCGCATATAACCTGGAAAACTTACAGAGTACCAGAGATCTTCTGCAGCAGCAGTACGAAGCAACCCAGGCTCAGATGTCCGTAGGAATGGCAACCCAGACCGATGTCCTTACAGCTTTAAAGAGTGTACAGGATCAGGATACAGCCATTTTAACAGCAAAAAAGAGCCAGGAAAATGTACACAGAAATCTGTGCCTTATGTTAGGCTGGAGCGCAGATGCACAGCCTGAGATCAGAGAAGTACCACAGCCGGATTTATCCCGTGTAGATGCTTTAGATCCAAACGCAGATGCCCAGACAGCCATTGACAACAACTATGATGTAAGATACTACACCAAAAAAGCAGGCAACTTAACAAGCCAGGATCTGATCGAGTCCAACCAGGCAGCTATTGTAAATGCAAAAGATACAGCCATCCGTTCCTTAAAAACACAGTACAACACCGTACTTACTACAAGAGACTCCTTAAATGCAGCTAAAGCACAGCTGCAGGTAGCAGAAGCAAATTTAAACCTTGCCCAGGCAAACCTTGCAGTAGGAAGCCAGACCAAACTGCAGTACCAGAGTACATTAAACACCTATACATCAGCCAAAAACGATGTAAACACCAAAGAATTACAGCTTCTCCTCGCATTAGAGGCCTATGACTGGAATGTAAAAGGACTTACCACCTCAAATTAATAGATGCACTCCCGGAGGCTTTCTCGCAAGATCAAATACAAAAAGACTTCGAGAGTACATAGAGAGAAAGGACAAAAAAGATGAAAAAAAATCATTTAAGCTCCATGACAGCAGCCACAATGGCATTCCTGCTGGCAGCGTCCGCTCCTTTTCAGGCATTCGCAGAAGAAGCAAACCCGGACAGCAGCTATTCTGTTGATCAGGAACGCCTTACAGATAATCAGTTAGACTATGACGAAATAGGTGCCAGAGTAAAAGAATATTACGGTCCCATCAAAAGTGCCTACAACATGGTACGGGGAATGACAGAAGATCAGGGGCAGATCGCAGTTAATGAGAGGACCATGGCAGACGATCTTATTTCCCAGGCAAGAGCAGCAGAAGACCTTGCCAAAGACCAGACAGGTATGGATCAGATGATCAACAAGGCAACGGCAAAAGCGCTGCGTAAGACTGCAAATCAGATGCGTACAATGGCCAACAATATGGACCGGTCATTATCCCGGAAGAACTCTTCTGAAAAACAGATCGACCGCCAGGCCAACAGTTTGATCCTTAATGTAGAAATGATGTTAAACCAGTATCAGCAGCTGCAGTCCCAGCGTACTATAGCAGCAAAAGGTGTAGAACTGGCTACAGCAGCAAAACAGCTGCAGAACACCATGCAGGCCCAGGGAATGGCAGTTTAGGCAGGGGTATTTTCTGCAGCAGCCAGCCTTTCTTCCGGTCAGTCCCAGTTAAATACACTGGATGCAGGAATTGAGCAGATCCGTAAAATGCTCTGTTCCTTTACCGGATACGACGAAGCATCTAATCCAGTATTCGGAGAAGTACCGGCAGCAGATCCATCCTACATTGCCACAGTCAATGTAGCAGAAGATAAAGAAAAAGCAGTAAATAACAACTACGAGCTGATCAGTCTCAGAGGACAGACAGGCGGCGGAATGACAGATCTGCAGATCCGTACCTCAAAGACAACTACACAGATCGCCAATAAACTGCGCAATGTAGAATATTCCGAAGAAAATGTCCGTTCCAATATCCAGGCGCTGTATGATGCAATGGAAGAAAAAAATTCCTCCTATTCAGCAGCCAAAACAGCCTACGAAAGCGGCCAGATCTCCTGGCAGGCAGCGCAGGTGCAGAAGGCCAATGGCATGCTAAGCAACATCCAGTATATGCAGCAGGAACTGGCATGGCTTCAGGCACAGTCCGGATATAAATGTGCAGACCTGGCTCTCCAGCAGGCCATCCAGAATTACAAATGGGCAGTAGCAGGTGCTTCCGTATCTGCGGACACCCAGTAATGATCATATTTCAAAATAAATAAACTAAATCTTCCAAAGAAAAAGCGGCAGTTGTCAAAAAAGTAACAACTGTCGCTTCTTAATTATCAAAACAAAAGAAAATATAACTATTGCACATAAAAAATTGATAAATTTTGTAACAACTGGTTGTTATTAACAAAAAGTGGTGCTATTATAAACAAAAGGGGAATATAATAATTCAGTAGAGGGAGTGGAACATGCTGTAGTTTTCTGAAATTGAGGTGATGTAAATGGTAACCAGGAGTTTGGACGTAAGAAAAAAGGCGCTGAATCCAATACCGATTTCTTATCTGATTCAGACCGCAAACCGTTTTGATTGTGACATTTTCGTAACCGATGACAAAAAAACAGCAAATTTAAAACACTACGAAGAAATGAAAAATTTAAGTTTATATGGTTTTCTGACCATATGTTTTAAGGGGAGAGATGAAACAGAGGCAGATAATTGTATAAGAAAGATCCTATGGCAGGATGAGTATTACATGTAACAGACAAGGAAGTGTAAAAATGCACAGTAACGTATAAACAGGAGACCTGGAAGGGGACGTCTCCTGTTTTTGTTATGATACCAGATTTTTAACCTTTTGACCCTGTATCATGCAAATATGCATCCGCATCCTTAAAAAAGCTCCACACGATCATCAGGATAATAAATCCAATAGGAAAAGCAGCGACAATGGATACAGACTGAAGACTGCTCATGGAATTTTCTGAAAAGATCAGTGCAATAGGGAAAAGCATTAAAGTAATGGCCCAGAACAGTTTTACCTTCTTATCCGGCTCTTCATCTGCATCCAGGGAGCGGTAGGAATAGGAACTTGCCACCATGGTAAGGGCATCGAACGTAGTTGCATAAAAAGCGATCATGGTAACAGCCAGTAAGATCAGTCCAAACCTGGCTGCAGGCATTGTCTCAAAAACAGCGATGATCGCCTGATACAGATCCCCGGTCTCCCGGTACAGTCCCATTAAATCTAAGATCCCATGAGTCTGAAGTCCCAGACCATAATTTCCCAATATGATAAAAGAAGTAAAGGTGCCAGCAAGACCAAAGAAATAGCCGCCTAAAACAGTCTGGCGGATGGTCCTTCCCTTGCTGATGGTTCCAATAAAGAACGGGGTTGCCACACACCATACCATCCAGTAAGCCCAGTAGAAAATCGTCCAGTTCTGTGGGAAGGAAGAGGTGCGAAGGGCATCAGTCCAGGTAGCCAGAGAAATAAAATTCTGGGTTAAAAGTCCGATGGCAGTGATCCCGGTCTCAATGATGTAGCGTGTCTGACCGCCTAAAAACAGGAAGTAAGCTAACAGCACAAAAAACAGATAGATACAGGAAGCAGCCAGCCGTGTGACTCCCTGCATGCCAAAATATACAGCCAGTGTGTATACAATACAGATGATCACTAAAATAGCAATGGTAAGAAGGGGTGTCTCTGCAACTCCTAACACCTTGCTTAAAGCCATGGATAAAAGAGGGGTAGCCAGTGAAAAGGTAGTGGCAGTTCCTGCTAAGAGAGCAAAAACAGCGGTAAGGTCGATCAGTTTTCCAACCACTCCGTCTACTTTCTTTCCAAGAAGAGGACGGCAGGCTTCTGAGTATTTCTGTTTATTCCTGCGGCGCACATGGATCATAAAGCCAAATGCAACAGCCAGGATGATGTAAAAGCTCCATGGAATAGGACCCCAGTGGAACAATGGGTAAACAGAAGTCCAGTCCTGAATGGAACCCATCTCAGAAATATGAGACTCATCTGCATAAAGCATCCACTCACAGAGAGAATAAAAAAGGATATCTGCAGCCAGTCCGGCTGTAAACATCATGGAACCCCACTGGAAAGCAGTATACTGTGGTTTTTCTACATCCCCCAGTTTAATAGAACCAAAGCGGGAAAATGCCATATACAGGGAACAGATCACAGCCCCCAGTCCCATTAACAGATAATAGCTGCCAAGCTGGTCGCCAAGGAAGAAACGGATGGAAGCAAGGATATTGGCAGAGCCTTCCGGAAATATCATAAACAGACAGCATAACAATGTGATGCATCCGAAAGGCAGGATAGTGGTGACCCAGTCAAGGTTCTGCAAAAATGATTTCTGTTTCGGTTTCATGAAAATGACCTCCTGTTAAAAAATAATATGTTCAAAAAAATAAAAAATTAAATCATATTGAACATGATAGCACCAATAAGATCAAATAGCAAGCTACATTTCACAGAAGTTTCATATAGGTAACAATTTTGTAAGAAAAAACCACTGTTAAAATTGTGGTTTCTTCGTTATAATAGTACCGTTGAAAATTAAGGAGGTTTTTTGTAATGTTTAACTGGAAAAAGGTTTCTCTGATCCTTCTGGCATCAGCAGCTCTTTTAAGCGGCTGTACCCAGAGTAATATTGTTTCTCCAGCAGATGGAAAGATCCAGGGAGATGGACAGCCGGATACAGAGATCGATAAAGATATTAAGATCGACTGGGAAGAAGTACGTTCAGACCTGGAAGAGCAGTATTTAGAGCCATATGGTGCTTTTGCTGATTATGTAATGGACTTAAACGTTGTTTATGATGACGAAACCGGTCTTCTGACTGTACTGCTGCCTGTTACCCGCAAGACTACCAGCGATGTAGCAGTGGTTTATGCACAGGATGTTTTAGGAAGCATTGGTGAGTCTGTAGCAACCCAGAACTTCTATTATACAGCACCGGAGGAGAATGAAAACGGATTTACTACCAGCTACGGCAGCTTCTTCGATGATCATGATGTAAAGGTACAGGTATTCCCTTATGATAAAGAAGGGGACGAAAGCTCTTATCTGGTAAATGACACCATTAAAGCAGGGGATGTCAGAGCCGTTGAGCCGGTACAGTAAGGAGAGGGAAAATGAGACGGATCGACAGATACTGGAAACGCTGCGGGGCATGTCTGCTGGCAGCAGTTACACTGATGCTGGGACAGGGAACCATGCAGTCTTATGCTATGAATGCGCAGGTTATTAATTCCCCAGACAGGATCGTTGTACAGGATGAAAATAAGAATACAGGCAATCAGAATAATACCAATACACAGACGGTAACTACTAAGGCAGAGGTTGCCGGATTTGGAGAAGTATCCACTCCTGTTACAGACTCTTCCTCTTATTTTGGAAAAGGAAGGCTGACACTTCTGGCAAATCATGATACAGCAGCCCAGCAGCTGGCAGCGATCATTGAAACAGGAGAAGGCGGCCTGATCGTAGTAGACGGAGGCTGGACAGACAATACCGACTATGTATTAAATCAGATCAAGGCAAAAGGCGGACATGTTCAGGCATGGCTGATCACACATCCTGACTCTGATCACGTAGGTGCCCTGGCAGATATTCTTTATAAGCATGCAGGAGAGATCACCATTGACGGTATCTATTACTCCTTCTTAGAAGACAGCTGGTACGCAGAAAAGGACGCAAATGTTGCTTCTATGGTGGCATATGTAAAAGGCGCATTTGCAAAAATTTCTCCATCCGTTCTTCACGGTGATATCGTAGCAGGACAGGTGATCAACGCAGGACCTGCAAAGATCCAGGTTTTAAACCAGGCTTACAAAGAAAACAATGACTTTGTAAATAACAGCAGTGTTGCTTATATGGTATCTTTAAACGGTACCAATGTAGTGTTCTTAGGAGACCTGGGACGCACCGGCGGTGAACATCTGATGCAAGATGTAAATCTTGGAGCTTTAAAATGCAAGATGGTCCAGATGTCCCATCACGGACAGAATGGTGTAGACTACGAAGTATACAAGGCATTAAGACCATCTGTATGCTTATGGCCGACTCCTCAGTGGTTATGGGATAATGATAACGGCGGCGGAGCAGGAAGCGGTTCCTGGAAGACACAGGAGACCAGAAACTGGATGACCCGTCTTGGTGTAAAAGAGTATTATGTCACCAAGGATGGCGATCAGGTGATCGAATAATTCGGAAACAGAAAAAGTAACCGTAAAATTGAAACGTTATAATTAGACAAAAACGCAAAAAAGATCGAAAATTCCAGAAAATGGGAATTTTTGATCTTTTTTTGATATGACATTTCATTGACCCGCTGTCATAAATGTGGGATAATCGGACCATACGCAGGTACATGATACATGTACATACATAGGAAACAGCTGATAGACAACTTAAGGGGGAAGCTAAGATGGTAAAGGTGTTTCTGGTGGAAGATGAGTCCATCATCCGTCGGGGGATCCGTGACAATATTGCCTGGGAGAGTCATGGATTTGAATTTGTTGGGGAAGCAGGAGACGGAGAATATGCCTATCCGTTGATCTTAAATACAAAACCGGATATTCTGATCACAGATATAAAGATGCCGTTTATGGACGGACTGGAATTAAGCCGCCTGGTGAAAAAAAGTCTGCCTAAAACCAGGATCATCATTCTCAGTGGTTATAATGAATTTGAATATGCCAAAGAAGCCATTAAGATCGGGATCAGTGACTACTTATTAAAACCGGTAACTTCTGTAAGTTTACTGGATACCTTAAAACATGTAGCAGATGAGATCAGGGAAGAGCAGGAAAAATCCAGGCTTCTGGAACGCTATTTTGCCAGCTATGAAAAATACACGGAATTTCTGGACAATACCAATTATACAGGGGTAGACCGGAAGCTGATCCTGGATTTTTTGAAGTTAGGAGCAATGGAAGAATGTGATCCTTTTGTGGAAGAATATTTTGCTGCGATCGGTGAGAACAATTATCAGTCATTGCTGCTGCGCCAGTATCTTACCATGGATATTTTCTACTGTATCCAGGAATTCTTAAAAGGACTGGGAGAGGGAAATGTAACAATTTCACCGGAAGTTACGGATATTAAGCGGATCCCAAAAGTGATCGTCAGCGTGGATACGACCAAGATGTATCTGAAAGAGCAGTTTCAGGCAGCCATCGAGGCAAGGAACAGTGTCTCAAATGACCGTTATGGAAGTGTGATCCAAAGTGCCAAAGAGTACATAGAAAAGAACTTCTCCAACGGAGAACTGTCATTAAACAGGATCGCGGCCCATATAGGAGTCAGTCCCAGCTATTTCAGCTCTATTTTCAAGCAGGAAACTGGGACGACTTTTGTGGAATATCTTACGAAAGTACGCATTGACAAAGCCTGTGAACTTCTGCGCTGCACCAACAGCCGCACAGCAGAGATCGGGGAGCAGGTAGGCTACAGTGATCCCCATTATTTCAGCGCTACTTTCAAGAAAGTGATGGGGCAGTCACCAAAAGACTACAGGGCAGGACAAAAAGGATAAAAGGGGCATAGAGACATGGAAAAGAAAAAGAAGTTTTACCTGTCACTGAAAATGCGTCTGCTCTTTTTACTGTTTGTGATCGTGATCCCTCTTACATTTATGGTAGCCGGCTATCAGCGTATGTTTGAAAATTATTCCCGGTCCTATAATGAGATCATGGCAAACCTGAAAGTGGCCAATGAATACAATATCAAGTTTAAATCCGATATGGAATATTCCATGTACCGGGTCATGATCGGTCTGATCGATGTAGATAAATTTGAAAACGGGGATATTTTAGAGGGGAAGAGCAAGTATGCTACAGTGGTGAAAAATCCCCTGAACATGATTGCATCTGCCCGTCATGCCTTTGGAAAGTCCATTGAGCGGGTACCGGGATCAGACGGTGATATTAAGATAAAAGGTATTTTATCCTGTTTAGACTCTTTGGAAAAGGCAGTCAACCGGATGATCGACAATGCCTCTGTTACAGGAAGATACGATGAAAATGTAAATATCTGGGAAAATGATATCCAGGGGCTGTGTTCCATGATCCAGGATTATATTACCCAGTATACCTACTATGAGATGATCAATATGGAGCAGCTGCAAAAAGAACTGGAACAGCAGGTGACCAAACGGATCCAGGAATATATGGTTTTGCTGGCCTGTGTGCTGACAGCAGGCACTTTCCTTGCACTGGCCATCACAAATTCCATTACAGGGCCTTTGGGACGGCTGCAGCAGACGGCAGAACGTCTGGGAAAGGGAGATCTGGATGCAAAGGCGGATCTTGGCAGTTTAGAGGAGATCAATGTACTGGCCCGTACTTTTAATCATATGAGTGAGCGGATCCGGCGGCTGTTAGAGAAAAATACCCAGGAGCAGAAAAATCTGCGGGAGGCAGAGCTGCGGCTCCACCAGGAGCAGATCAGTCCCCATTTTCTTTATAATACTTTAGACTCCATTGTGTGGATGGCAGAAGGGGGAAATAACCGTCAGGTAGTGGAAATGACCACAGACCTCAGTGATTTCTTCCGCACCGTGCTGTCGGGAGGAAAAGATTTTATTACAGTGGAGGAAGAAGAGTCTCATATACGCAGTTATTTAAAGATCCAGAAGATCCGCTATGAGGATATTTTAGACTATTCCATTCAGATCGAACCGGGAATAAAGGATCATATTGTTTTAAAAATGCTGCTGCAGCCTTTAGTTGAAAACGCTCTGTACCACGGGATCAAAAATAAGCGGGGCGGAGGCTGTATTATCATAAGAGGCTATGAGGACCGGGATAACCTGATCTTTGAAGTGGAGGATAATGGAAGCGGCATGGATCCGGAAACTCTTGAAAAAGTACGTAAAAAGCTTTCCGGAACCTTTGAAGGGGAACAGGCAGATCTGAAAAAAGGCGGCTTTGGTCTTAATAATGTGGCACAGCGCCTTAGGATGTATTATGGGGATCAGGCAGAGATACTGGTTGAGTCTGAAAAAGGGATCGGGACCTGCTTTAAGATCTTCCTCAATAAAAAAACATAACTTTTTCCAAAGAAAACACAAAAATTTGTGGAAAACCTATAAAAAACACACTTTTTTGAAAAGATGCTCTGTATAAAATATACGGAGCATTTTGTATAATAAAACTGCAAAAACAAATGTGATGTTATTAAAAAGGAGGAACCATCATATGAAAAAAAGATTTTTATCCGTAGCATTAGCAGCAGCTGTAGCAATGTCAGCAACCGCATGCACCAGCAATCCTGCAGAGTCAAAAACAACTGCAGCGCCAGCTGAGACAAAGGCAGAGGAGACCACAGCAGCAGAAGCTTCTTCTGAAGGGGAAAAGAAGGAAGCAGCAGCTGACGGAGATCTGATCACAGTCGGATACGCACAGGTAGGCGCTGAGTCTGACTGGAGAACTGCGAATACAGAATCTTTTAAGTCCACATTTACAGAAGAAAACGGCTATAAGCTGATCTTTGATGACGCACAGCAGAAACAGGAAAACCAGATCAAAGCGATCCGTTCCTTTATCCAGCAGGATGTTGATTATATCGTAGTTGCTCCTGTAGTTGAGACCGGATGGGAAACTGTTCTGGAAGAAGCAAAAGAAGCTGGAATACCGGTTATTCTTTCTGACCGTCAGATGCAGCTTTCAGATGACAGCCTTTATGAAGCATGGGTAGGCGGAAACTTCGTAAAAGAAGGCGAGACCTGTGGTGACTGGCTGGCAGATTACTTAGAGAAACAGGGCAGAGCAGACGAAGAGATCAATATGGTAACCATTCAGGGAACCATCGGTGCAACCGCACAGATTGGCCGTACAAGAGGATTATATCAGGCTGCGAAAGCATACGGATGGAATATTCTTGCTGAGGAAAGCGGTGATTTTACCCAGGCTAAAGGGAAAGAAGTTATGCAGTCCTTTCTCGAAGAATATCCGGAATTAAATATGGTTTACTGTGAAAACGATAATGAAGCATTTGGCGCCATTGAGGCCATTAAGGAAGCCGGAAGAACGATCGGAACGGATATCCGGAATGGTGAAATCATGGTGGTTTCCTTTGATGGTGTGGACGTGGATGCATTAAGCTGTGTTGCAGATGGTGAGATTTCCTGTATTGCGGAATGCAATCCGCTACATGGTCCGTGGATTGAGAAAATTATCCAGATGATGGAACAGGGCAGGGTGCCTTCTAAATATACATATGTCGATGAGGGAATGTACTCAAATGAGGATATTGCCTCTTCCATTACCATTAACGGAAGCAGCTATCTGATCCGGAAGGTTAATCCGGAATTACTTGTGGAGCATGAAAATATGCAGTAAGCAGTTTTGACTGCCATATAGGAAATGAATCAGAAGAACACGAAATATATCAACTTTGATATTTATTGATATGTTAAGAAATTAACGATTTTATGATATAATATGAAAATAACGAGAACGTTGAAAAGATATCGGTCAAATTAAAGAACAGTTTGATCTTGTTATACATAGTGATAAGACCGCTAAAATTGAGTTTTGGTATGCCCGTGAATTGATGCCCTTACTTGGTTATGAGCGTTGGGAAAACTTTGATAAAGCAATCTCTCGTGCAATGGACTCCTGTGAAACCAGTGGAATAGAAATATCGGATCATTTTCGTGAGGTCACGAAAATGATAACTGCTGGTAAAGGTGCGCAGCGATCGGTCAAGGACTACATGCTTACTCGTTATGCCTGTTATTTGATTGCCCAGAACGGAGATCCGAAAAAGGAAGAAATTGGCAGCGCAGGCCGGTAAATTGCCTGAAGTAATGTCAAATGGAGACGAACACAGAACACCGGGAAGTGAGTAACTTTCAGCTACTGTTCACATAGAATGCCAGAAGGGCTAAAATAAACGCAACTATTCAGAACCCCATTCGTAAAACCGTTGCTAATGCAACTTGAGTTTTACGAATGGGGTTACTTCGCCATATAAATTATGTCAAATGTCCTTACGAATGCGAGCATTCGAC
>OGII01002326.1_pt1 | contig 11299 bp, 10 predicted proteins | sample 1571701 | NCBI WGS metagenome assembly OGII01 (sample SAMEA2581950, study PRJEB24529) | metagenome | biome: Human gut stool | place: China | collected 2011
GGAATTCAGGAAGACACAGGACTGGTGAAATATGATCAGAACAGCGGGCAATGCATAACAAGCAATCCTGCACCAGTCATTTACGATGTAGGAGCGGGAACGGGTTCAGTATCCATTGAGTTGTCACTCCTGACTGAGCAGGGAACGGTATATGCGATTGAGAAAAAGCCAGAAGCTGTGGAATTGTTGCATGCGAACCGAGAGAAGTTTCATGTGGGAAATATGGAGATCCTTGCGGGCGAAGCATCGGAAGTGATTCCAACGCTTCCTGCACCGACGCATGTATTTATCGGAGGAAATGGCGGAAATCTGTTCAAGATCATGGATCAGATCTATGCGAAAAATCCGAACGCGCGCATTGTTCTGACTGCGGTCACATTGGAGACGCAGGCAGAAATGCTTACATTGGCAGACATAACGAAGCGGCATAACGTGGATTTTAATATGGTACAGATGGCGGTGACGCGCAGCCGCGAAGCTGGCCCGTATCATATGATGCAAGCACAAAATCCGGTGTGGATCGTGACGATGGGATAGAAAATGTACAGGAGCGACCGGAAGAAACAATAGTATAGAAAATGCACAGGAGCGACCGGAAGAAACAATAGTATAGAAAATGCACAGAAACAGCCGAGAAGAAACAATAGTATGGAAAATGGACAGGAACAGCTGGTAAGAATCAATGGTATAACATGTACAGTTACAGTCGGGGAGAAACAATGCAACACAAGAATAATATCCAGGTAAATACCCCACGCGTGATGTTCGCAGCGACACGGAGTGGCAGCGGAAAAACAACCGTGACGTGTGGTGTGCTGGCAGCATTAAAAAAACAGAATATAAAGGTACAGGCGTATAAATGCGGTCCGGATTATATCGATCCGATGTTTCACCGGACGGTGCTCGGAATCGACACTGGAAATCTGGATACCTTCTTTGCGGATGCTGATGCGATTGGACGCATCCTGGCGCGAGACACGAAGGATGCAGAATTGATCGTGATGGAAGGCGTCATGGGATATTACGACGGTGTTGGTGGAACAACGACGATGGCAAGCTCTTATGAATTAAGCAAGGTTACGAAGACACCGGTCGTTCTAATCGTGGATGCGAAGAGCGCGAGTGTCACGCTTGCGGCGATCATCCGCGGAATTATGGAATATAAGAAGGACAGCCGGATTGTAGGGGTGATATTAAACCGTGTATCACCGATGTTTTACAGCCGGATCAAGCATGTGATCGAGACGGAATGTGGGATTCCAGTGCTTGGATATCTGCCGGAAGATGCATCATTTGTGGTACCATCCAGACACCTTGGACTGCTGCAACCGGATGAAATGCAGAAGCAGAGAGACTGGGTGGAAACAGTTGCGGAAGCTGCCAGAAAAACGATTGATATTGACGGGATTCTGGAGATCGCGGCACAAGCAGAGATGTTGCAGATACAGAAGGCGACAGGTGAGACAGAAAAAAGCAAGTTCCCAGCCGGTTATCGCATTGGCGTGGCAAGAGACGCGGCATTTTCCTTTTATTATCGGGAGAATCTGCGCATGTTAGAGGATATGGGAGCGACACTTGTGTACTTTTCTCCGCTGACAGATGCGCATGTGTCGGAGGTGGACGCACTGATCTTTGGCGGCGGTTACCCAGAGCTTTATGCAAAGCAGTTGTACGAGAATCAGTCGATGCGTGCGTCTGTCTGGCAGGCATTGGAAGCAGGCATGCCGTGCCATGCAGAATGTGGCGGTTTCTTATATCTTGGCAAATCACTTGCCGATGCAGAGGGAAATGTATATGAGATGGTCGGTTTCTTGGATGGTGCAGGATTCCGGACAGAGCGGCTACAGCGATTTGGGTATGTGGAGCTGGCACCGCAGGAAGCGGATGCATTTGCCGTGAATACGGTTTTGCGCGGACATGAGTTTCACTACTGGGATAGCACGGATTGTGGCGATGCCTGTTTGGCGTGGAAGCCCCTTTCCAAGCAGAAGACCTATCCGTGTATGGTGAAGAAGAAAGGAACGTTTGCCGGATTCCCACACCTGTATTACGCGGGTGCGGAGAATTTTTTCTATCATCTATTTTTAAATAGTACAGAGAATGAAAATAGATAATATAGTTTTTGGTTAGTAATGAGGGAAGAGAAGAGTAAGAGGGTATTATGTTAGAAGAGATACAGTTACAGCAGGTGCTGCCACAGGAAATTGAAAAACGAAGCTTCGAGATTATCACAGAGGAGCTAGGGAATGTTGAATTAGATCCGCTTCAGGCACCGATTATCAAGCGGGCAATCCATACGTCGGCGGATTTTGATTATTTGAAGAATCTGACATTTTCTGAGCTGGCAGTGGAACAGTTCCATACGGCGATAAAAAATGGAGCCTGTATTGTCACGGATACGCAGATGGCGAAATCCGGCATCAACAAGAAAGAACTTGCGAAATACGGTGGTGAGGTCTACTGCTTTATGAGCGATGACGACGTGGCAGAGATCGCGAAGAAACAAGGTTCCACGCGGGCAGTAGCAAGTATGGAGAAGGCGTGCATGTTAGACAAGCCGCTTATTTTCGCGATTGGAAATGCACCGACCGCGCTGGTGCGTCTGTATGAGCTGATCGACGAAGGAAAGCTGCATCCGTGTGGGATCATCGGCGTGCCGGTTGGCTTCGTGAATGTGGTGGAAGCGAAAGAGCTTATCATGCGGGCACCTGTGCCATATATTGTGGCGCGCGGCAGGAAGGGCGGCAGCAACATTGCCGCGGCAATCTGCAATGCGCTGCTCTATGAGCTGCGGGATATGGAGAAGTAAGAAATTATGAATAAAACACAGCAGAAAATCTATACACAGGCAAAGGGAAAATGGGATGCGATCGCGAAGCCAATCGACAGTCTCGGCGTGTTCGAGGATATGGTTGCCAGACTTTGTGCGATTGCCGGGACAGTGAATCCCGGTGATTATAAGCGGCGGGCACTGCTGACGCTGTGCGCAGATCACGGCGTTGTGGCAGAGGGCGTGACGCAGACCGATGCCAGCGTGACAAAGGTCGTAGCGGAGAATATTGCACACGGCTGTTCCGGTGTCAATTATATGGCGCAGATGGCAGGCGTGGATGTGTATGCCGTCGATATCGGTATGCGGGGAGAAGCATATCCGGATGCGACATTCGGTATGGGACATATGATAAACCGGAAGGTACAGGCTGGAACCGGGAATCTTGCGAAGGAACCTGCGATGTCGATGGAAATATGCGACCGCGCAATTGAAGCAGGAAAAGAGCTTGTACGGGAATGTAAAGAAAAAGGCTATGAGATATTAGCGGTTGGTGAGATGGGAATCGGAAATACAACTCCGACCTCTGCCCTGCTTGCGGCACTGCTTGATCTGCCAGCGGATACGGTGACCGGGCGCGGCGCCGGACTCAATAATGCCGGACTTGCAAGAAAGGTGCAGGTGATCACGCAGGCACTTGCGCGTGTGCAGGGAACGACCGATGCGAAGCAGCTACTCGCTGAGCTTGGCGGGCTGGAGATCGCCGGGATGGTGGGCGTATTCTTAGGTGCCAGACAATATCAGATTCCGGTCGTGCTGGATGGTGCGATCACCTGTGTAGCAGCACTCACTGCGATGCGGATGGATGCCGAGATCGTAGATTATCTTCTGGCATCGCATGCGTCGGAGGAAGCGAGTGGAAGGCTGGCACTGAACGCACTCGGACTTCCGGCAGTGATACATGGCAAGCTGTGTCTGGGCGAAGGCAGCGGAGCGATGATGTTATTTCCACTTTTGGATATGGCATTTTCCATCTATAAAAATATGGGAACCTTTGATGATCTGTCGATTGAAGCATACAGCCGGGATGGAAAGCCGGAAGAATAGGGGGAACGCATGAAACATAGAAAGATATGGATAATTATAGCGGGTGTAGTACTGATTGTGGCTGGCGTACTCGGCGTTGTATTTGTAAGACAAAATTGGAATTCGAAGGATACGGGACCGCATTCGATTGAATTTACGTTTGGATTTGATGAGTTTACATTTATGAAGCATACGCTGTCCGAGGGTGACAGAATGAGTGCGATTATGATGGAGAACAATATTGGCATGGCAAACAGCGTGAATGATACAAGGGATTATTTTGTGTACTATGCTGATAATATGAAGGCGCAGGTTCTGATGTGTCCGTATGAGATTGACGGGGATAGAAACTACAGAGCTTCCGTGTATATTGTCTCGAAAGAGAGCGAAAATGACAGAAGAATCCACATGAGCATAGATAAATCGCAGCCGGAGTATGATACATATTATAAGGGACCGATTCAGATCGGGGATTCGCTGGAGCAGGTATACGAGTATCTTCATATAGATGAGATCAAGAAATATGGAGAACTGGAGGAGAAAAATAACCGGAAATATTACACATGTGACAGTAACCTTGGCGTTATCACGTTTCACGAAGAACCGTTTACCGGATTGCAGGAACTGGAGAAATATAAGACGCCGGAGGAATATTTGAAGACAGGAAATACGATCCAATACATTATTAATTTTGCTACATATGACCTGCAGGTTCAGGTTGATGAAAGTCTGACAGTTTCGCACATTAGTTTAGCTTATGATCCGGATCGGACGGCTATAAGCAGCGACCTTGCGGATATGGATTTCTAAAGGGAAATAGTTCCATATGGTATATGGAACAAGTGCCAAAGAAAGGAAAATAGTCGATGTTACATATTGTATATGGTGGAAGTGCCAGTGGGAAATCATCGTATGCGGAAAGCTTCGCCATGTCCTTGCAGGGCGAAGGACGGCTGCTCTACATTGCGACGATGTATCCGTATAAATGGAATACGACGGAGATTGATCCGGAGACGATGCAGCGGATTGAACGCCACCGCGCGATGCGTGCCGACAAGGGGTTTGATACGGTCGAATGTTACCGGCATGTGGAACATATTGTGGCGAAGCGGCAGGATGTGCTGCTACTTGAATGTATGTCGAACCTGCTTGCAAATGAGATGTATCTGGAGCCGGATGCAGAAGCGGTAGGAATAGCCGGTAAAGCAGAGGTGGATACAGAAACGGTAGGAATGGCCGGTAAAGCAGGAGCAACGGCAGAGGTGGATACAGAAACTGCCGGAACCGATAGTAAAGCAGATTCCGGTATGTCAGAGACACTGTCACCGGTGAGCAAGAAAATCGTACAGGCGCTCATTGATTTATCTACGCGTGTGCAGGAACTGGTGATTGTCACAAATGATGTGTTCTCCGATGGCGGAAGTCTGACCTACGATGAAAGCACGCGGGAGTATGTGAAGAATCTGGCAGAGATTAACTGTGCACTCGCACGGGAGGCAGCAACCGTGACGGAGGTTGTCTGTGGGATTCCGGTCATAGTCAAGAAAAATCACCCAATGGGGAAGTAAGGTTAAGAGTAGGAATTGGGTAGAAATTGTGAATGGAAGAAAATTCCCCAATCATAATGCAGAAAAATGAGAAATCATTGGGGAGAAAATTGGAATATGAAAAACATCCCCAATTTCAGAGAAATGGGTAAGTCAAAATTGGGTAAAAAGTTTAGAATTATCAAAAAATCCCCATGTAGGAACAATAGCAAGTAGGAGAAATAAGAACAAAAAGTTCGAGTAAATTGATCAGAGGAGATAAGCAACCATGATGAAAGCAATCTTAATCGCATTTTCGACATATTCCAAGATACCAATGCCGCATTTCAAATGGGATCCGAAAGCCTTGCAGTACAGCATGTGCGCGTTCCCGTTGGTTGGGGCTGTGATTGGCGCGGGTGAGTTCGCGATCTGGTATCTCTTTGGTTTTCTCTTGCAGTGGTCGGAAGTCTTCACAGCGGCGCTTCTTACGATATTCCCGATCCTGATCACAGGCGGCATCCACATGGATGGATTCCTAGATACCGTGGATGCGAAATCTTCTTATAAGTCCAAGGAGGAGAAGCTGCAGATTCTGAAAGACCCACATACCGGGGCGTTTGCAATTATCCGCGGCTGTCTGTATTTCCTGATTTATTTTGGATGCATGGCAGAAGTTGTGCATGCGCTGAACAGAGAGATACAATCCGGGACACAGTCTGGTGCGCCGGCACACGCAATGCGGTTGATGGGCGTGTTCGCGGCAGGATTTGTGCTGGAACGTGCTTTGTCCGGACTTTCGGTACTTACATTTCAGAAAGCAAAAAAAGAAGGCATGCTGGCAGATACCGCACGCCTTGTAAATAATCGCTCGAAGGTGATCATGTTCGTATGGCTTATTGCCTGCATTGCCGCAGGCTGTGTGATACAGCCGGTTGCAGCACTTGTGGTCGCAGGCATCACCATACTGATGTTTTTCTATTATCGTTTCATGTCGTATCGCACCTTTGGCGGGATCACCGGCGATCTGGCTGGATATTTCCTGCAGATGTGCGAACTCTGGATGTTAATTGGAACCGTCGTTTTGGTGCATGTGATTGAACGACGATGACACCAATGCGGTTATTTGTTCGTTGTTTCAGCGTCGGTTGCCGATGCATTTCCTTTGGCAGAATTAACGAGCTCCACGATCTTCTCGTCTGCGGTTAAATATTCGACATCGCCGAACAAAGCCGTTTTCTCTGCCATCAGTTCTTTCACGATGTTTGTTCCATAGCGACCATCAAAGGTGTCTAAGAAATAGTCTTCCAGGGTTCCTTTCTGGATTGGAACGTATGTAAATCCAACTTCATTCTCCGGATATACGTAATATCCGCTTGTCTCACTGTAACGAAAAGTGTCAAAGAAGTCTACCGCAATTCCAAAATCTTCAAATTGCCAGCCAATGTACATTAGATATGATGAGAACTGGTCATCCGATTTTTCCGGATGCAGGAACGTGTCAACAAAGTACTGGGTATTTTCTTCGGCTGACTTTTCTGCATCATAGTCGTTGCTGAAACAGATATAATTTGGGGCACCAAACATGGTTGTCAGCATATCCATATAGATATATGCAGGATTCGGATCGTCGTAAAAGTTGTAGACGTCGTTGTAAGAATCCTCGGAAACCCCGAAAGCATCGTAATCTAAATATGTACTTAACAGTGACCAGAGATTCTTGTCAAGGGCTTCGTCAATGGTCATATCGTCTTCTTCTATAAACAGCTGGGGAAGGGAGTGATTATCCTCATAAAAAGATACGGAATATGCGGATTCATCCAGTGCATCCGTAAGTGGCACGCCGGATGTGCTGTAAGATATGTTAAAAAGCGTATCCGTCGTAACCGGGAATGTCATTCCGTACAGACCGGCACCCTCAGGTAATTCCAATGTCTCTTCATCGGAAAGCGCACGGCTGAACACCCATGGACAGATGGTGTAGTCGATCGTACCGGCTGCTGTTTCGCTTCCGGAATTATCGGAACTGCTTTCGCTTGTTACTGCCGGAACAGGAGTGTCCGACGTGGTATCTTCTTTCTTGCCACAACCGGTTGTCAGTGTAAGGGCGGCTGCCAGTGACAGTCCAAGTGCCAGTGCCTTTGTAAATTTTTTCTTCATTTTGATAGTCTCTCCTTTAAGTAAATATTTGATTTCATTTATAACAAGACACGCGTTGTGCACAGACAGAATTGTCTGCTGCACATAATCATGTATTGAATATAAATGATACGGAACAATTTTGCAATCCGTCCGTTCAATATATAGACGGACGAGAAGAGGAAAAGGTTGGGAAAAATAAAAAAAATTATGCAATATGAAAATGTATCTTGCAGAAAAAGTATAAAGAAGTATAAAATAATCGAAAAAGTATAAAAAGGTATAAAGAAATATAAAAAGTATAAAGAGGGAACGCTATGATCTTAATAATCGGTGGTGCATACCAGGGAAAGTTCGAGTATGCCAAGGCAAATTTCAAAGAAGGACATCAGATCATCAACAATTTTCATAAATATGTGCGGAAGACGATGCAGCAGGGCGGCGATCCGGAGCTGGAGGCAAAGCAGCTTATGAACAAAGCGGTTCTTGCCGGAAATGCAGACAAGCTCGTCTTGGTCAGCGATGAGGTCGGAAGCGGCATTGTGCCGATTGACGCATTTGAACGGGAATTCCGTGAGAAGAACGGACGCGTAAACTGCTATCTGGCAGGCCAGGCGGAGCAGGTTATCCGCGTGACGGCAGGAATCGGAACGAGGATTAAGTGATATGAAAGCAAAGATTGTATTAATCCGTCATGGCATGACGCAGGGGAACAAGGAATATCGCTATGTCGGTACGACGGATGAAGGGCTGCTTCCGGAGAGCGTGGAAGAGCTGCGAGGCATGCAGGAGTTCTGGCAGAAACAGGTGCCGATGAATGGTAGAACCGTGGCAGATAGTGTACATGACGAAATTGAAATTGCACCGGGGAAAATCACATGTGACCAGCACTGTCAAAAAAACGGCAGTAAAGAGCAAATCGTCTACGTCAGCCCGTATCTGCGCGCAAAGCAGACAGCGGACATTCTGTTCCCCGATGCAGGGAAGGTGGAAATCCCAGAGTTTGCAGAGTGCCGGTTCGGTGAATTCGAATACAAGAATTATGCGGAATTAAATGGCAATTCCGATTACCAGCGCTACATCGACAGCGGCGGTACGACGGCGTTTCCGGGCGGTGAGACGAAATCGGAGTTTACAGACCGTGTGATGCGGGGATTTGAGAAGGTGTTTGTGGATGTGGAAAGCAGGCAAGAACAAAAACGGTTACGATGTGACGTTTCATCGAGAATAGAGACGGCACATACATCCTTGTCAGACACGATCATTATCGTCGCACACGGAGGCACGATCATGGCATTGATGGATCAGTTGTCAGAGCCACACAAGGATTATTTTGACTGGCAGGTGAAGCCGGGCGAGGGAATTGCAGGATGGTTAGAAGCGACAGCGGATGGGATGCAGATTGTATCTTATGAGAAAATGAAATTGCCGCAGGGTATGAAAAACGGTGCCTGATGCTATGAAATAGATGTGATGGAGGCACTATGTAAAGGCAAAGTCGTGTGCGGTATGTCAGGTAACTAACAGTACGGAATACAAATATGCAATGCAGCTATGAAAGGAAATGAAAAGTGACCGTGTTACAGGAGCGAATATTTATCATTATAATTGCATGTGTGCTTGATCTGGTATTCGGCGATCCACACTGGCTGTGGCACCCGGTACAGGGGATGGGCTGGCTGATCGACCATGTGGAGACGTGGATGCGCAAGCGGTTTCGGATACGGGAAGATCGCGACGCGGATATCCGTAAAAAACAGGTGGCAGGAACATTTACAGTTGTGATCGTGATAACGGTGTCACTGCTTGTGGCGGCAGGAATCCTATATGGGTGCAACCGGATTCATCATACGTTGTATCTGGTCGTGGCAATCTGGATGTCGTACCAGATGCTGGCAGCCTGCTCGCTTCGGCGGGAGAGCATGAAGGTGTGCAAAGCACTCGAAGCCGGGGATGTGGAACAGGCGAGAACGGCAGTATCCATGATCGTCGGCAGAGATACAGCATCGCTCACTGAGGAAGGCATCGCGAAGGCAGCGGTGGAAACGGTCGCTGAAAATACGTCGGACGGCGTGATCGCCCCGCTTTTTTATATGTTTTTGTTCGGTCCGGTCGGTGCGTGGGTGTACAAAGCAATTAATACGATGGACTCCATGCTTGGATATAAGAACGACAAATACCGGTATTTTGGAACGTGCGCGGCGCGTGTGGACGATGTCGTGAATTTCATTCCGGCACGACTTTCCGCGTGGCTGATGGTTGGTGCGGCAGGCATTTTGGGTATGGATATAGCTGGTGCGGCGCGGATTCATTTGCGGGATCGACGAAATCATGCAAGTCCGAACTCCGCACAGACGGAATCGGCGTGTGCGGGCGCACTTGGATTGCAGCTTGCCGGAAACGCATATTATTTTGGAAAGCTATATGAGAAGCCAACGATTGGCGATGCGAAAAGGCAGATCGAGCCGAAGGATATCCGCCGGGCAAACCGGTTGATGTACGGAACCGCAGTGTTGATGGTGATCGTGGGTGTCGGCGTGCTGATCGGATGCGGATGTTTCATATAGTAATAATTACTATTATCATATTGACAATAGAATAAAAGAGAGATACAATCCTTATTAAGAATAGTATGAATTTATAACACTCATGGAATTGAATTTTTGATTTCATTTAAAGGCATTTGCCCGAAATGCAGGGAGAAGGTAAAGGAGGAAAAATATGGATAGGAAAGCAATGTATAAGTTGAGTTATGGACTGTTTATATTGACCGCTAAAGAAGCAGAAAAAGATAACGGATGTATCATTAATACAGCCATTCAGGCAGCTTCGGAACCAAACCAGTTAAGTATCTGTGTAAATAAGGCAAATTATACGCATGATATGATTGAAAGAACCGGAAAATTTACAGTATCAGTCTTGAGTCAGAATGCAGAGTTTGAATTGTTTAAGCATTTTGGCTTTCAATCAGGAAGGGATACCAATAAGTTTGAAACATTTGAAAAGTGTTCCAGGGGAATAAATGGTATTTATTATATTACAGAAGGTACAAATGCATACATTTCTGTGACAGTTACTAAAACAGAGGACTTGGGTTCACATACGATGTTTATCGGTGAGATAACCGATATGGAAGTTTTAAGCAATGTTCCTTCAGTAACATATGATTATTATCAGAACAATATTAAGCCTAAGCCACAGGAGGTTGGAAAAACAGAGGACAGTCAGACAATATGGCGTTGCAGAATTTGCGGATATGAATATGTAGGCGAGGAATTACCGGATGACTTTATATGTCCTTTGTGCAAGCACCCGGCATCAGATTTTGAAAAAGTAGTAAAGAAAACGGAGGTAAAAGAGATGGCAGCAAACAAATATGCAGGAACACAGACAGAGAAGAATTTACAGGAGGCATTTGCGGGAGAGTCTCAGGCAAGAAATAAGTATACCTATTTTGCATCTGTAGCGAAAAAGGAAGGCTATGAGCAGATGTCTGCATTATTTTTAAAGACCGCAGATAATGAGAAAGAACATGCAAAGATGTGGTTCAAGGAATTAGCAGGAATTGGTGATACAAAGGAAAATCTGGCAGCAGCTGCGGAAGGCGAGAATTATGAGTGGACAGATATGTATGAAGGCTTTGCGAAAACAGCCGAAGAAGAAGGGTTCCCTGAACTTGCAGCCAAATTCAGAGCAGTAGGAGAAATTGAGAAGCATCACGAGGAGAGATATCGTGCACTTCTTAAGAATATTGAAACTGCACAGGTATTTGAAAAGA
>OGII01002328.1_pt1 | contig 11293 bp, 8 predicted proteins | sample 1571701 | NCBI WGS metagenome assembly OGII01 (sample SAMEA2581950, study PRJEB24529) | metagenome | biome: Human gut stool | place: China | collected 2011
AACGATGCGCCAGCGGATGCCGTTCGGTCGCTCATGGACAGCGGATAAGAAGCCAACGCCATGTCCGGTACCGTGGTTGAAGTCGAACCCCCGCTCCCAGAGCGGTCCTCTCGCAAGGTAATCCACATTGAGACCCCGGCAGCCGTATAAAAATTTCGCGTTCATCAGGCGGAGCATTCCCATCATGACAAGTGTAAAGTGTTCCTTCATCTCGTCTGTCACATGACCGACCGCGATGGTTCTTGTGACGTCCGTGGTTCCCTCATAGTACTGTCCGCCAGAGTCTACCAGATAGAAGCCATCTGTTCCCACCGGGCTCTCCTGCTCCTTTGTCGCATGGTAGTGGCACATCGCCGCGTTGGAGCCGAATGCGGAGATCGTCGTGAAGCTCGGTCCGAGGTAACCTTCCTGGGCCTTGCGGTAATCCTCCAGGCGCTCTGCGGCCTCTGTCTCTGTGAGTTCCACTTTTCCCGCGTTCTTCTTCATCCAGTACAGGAATTTCGTCAACGCCACGCCGTCCTTTAAATGAGCTTTGCGAAGGTTTTCCATCTCCACCGGGTTCTTCACTGCCTTCATCCGGGAAGTCGGGTTCATAGCCTCCACAATGCGGTTGGAGGCATCGATTTTCTTATAGAGGGCAAAGTTTACCTTACCCGGCTCTAAGAGGACCGTCTCGTTTCTGATCCCTGCCACCGCGTCGTAGATCGCGTCGTATTTTTCGATGGCGACATGATTCTCCTCAAAATAAGCGCGGAGCTCCGGGGAGAATTTGCGGCTGTTAATAAAAAGTCTCGCCTCATCCTCTGTGATCAGGGTGAATGCCGGTGCCAGTACATTTCCGTCGTCGGAATTTTTGCGGATATTAAAGAGCCATGCCACATCGTCAAGGCTTGACAGGATGTGCACGGTCGCGTGTTCCTTCTTCATCGCGGTTCTGAGGCGGGCAAGCTTCTCCGCAACGGTCTCGCCTGCGTACTTCACGTCGAGGACCCACACCTCCGGTGCCGGAAGGATCGGGCGTTCTTCCCAGACCTCACCCGCAAGGTCATCGCCGACGGAAAGTGTGGCATGTTTCTCTGCCATCATGGTCTCAAATTTTCTTCCCTGGGCAGCATTTACCACGCGGCCGTCAAAGCCTAAAACGCCGCCTTCCGGCATATGGTCCATCAGGTATTCCTCAATGGTCGGGACGCCCTCCTCGCCCATCGCCATCAGACGTGTGTCCTGGCCTTCCAGCTCTTTCTTCGCCTGGACAAAATATCTTCCGTCTGTCCACATGCCGGAAAAAGCCTGGGTGATCACCATGGTCCCCGCGGAACCTGTGAAGCCGGACAGGAATGCGCGGCATTTGAAATAATCCTCCACATACTCAGAATCGTGGAAATCAGAAGACGGAACATAGTACGCGTCCACATTTCTCACTTTCATCAGGGTCCTGAGTTCCCTCAAACGTTCATTTGCCATTTTTTTACCTCCATAAGCAGGAAAAGTTACCGCACACATCTTTGTGGACCGTAACTGTTTTCCTGAATATTTAATACCGGTCAGGCTTGCGCCGCCGGGTCGTTCTCATAATAAGTCTGTGCAGATCCGCATCCGCCTGCTGCTTACAGCAGCGGAATTCCCGCCTTATTCGCCTCCTCGCGGACCTCATCCGGCCACAAGGAAGACTGGATCTCACCGATATGGGCTTTTCTTAAGAAGAACATACAGATACGGGACTGTCCGATACCTCCGCCGATGGTGTATGGAAGCTCTCCGTTTAACAATGCCTTCTGGAATGCAAGCTTCTCGCGCTCCTCACAGCCTGCCGCCTTTAACTGCTCGTGCAGGGAGATCTCGTCCACACGGATACCCATGGAGCTTAACTCAAGGGCAATGTCGAGAACCGGATAGTAGACGATAATATCGCCGTTTAATTTCCAGTCATCATAGTCCGGGGCACGACCATCGTGCTTCTCACCAGATTTCATCTTGTCACCAATCTGCTCGATAAATACCGCACCGTGCAGCTTCGCAATCTTGTACTCGCGCTCCTTCGGTGTGCAATCCGGATACATATCTTCCAGCTCCTGGGTCGTCACAAATGTGATATTTTCCGGAAGATAACGTCCAATGTACTCATACTCATATGCCATATAGTCCTCGGTCACTTTCAGTGCCTTGTAAACCGAACGGACAATGGATTCCAGTGTCTCACGGGTACGATCTTTTTTACTGATGATCTTCTCCCAGTCCCACTGATCCACATAAATGGAATGGATGTTGTCTGTATCCTCATCACGACGGATCGCGCTCATGTCGGTGTAAAGGCCTTCACCTTCCTGAAATCCGTACTCTTTTAATGCCTGACGTTTCCATTTGGCGAGAGAATGTACAATCTCAGCCTTCCGATCCTTCTGCTCCAGAATTCCAAAGGATACCGGGCGCTCTACGCCGTTTAAGTTATCGTTCAGACCAGATTCCGGCAGTACAAAAAGCGGTGCGGACACACGGGTCAGATTGAGCTGTTTTGCCAGTTCTCTCTGAAAAAAGTCCTTGATTTCCTTGATAGCAACCTGTGTTTCTGTCAAATCCAATACCGGTTTATAACCAGCCGGAGTAATTAAATGTTCCATCTGTTACATCCTCTCTTTTTTCCCGGTGCGTGTCCGGTTCCCTGCCGCACTGCCGATTTCTGCAGCCGCAGTTCATCCTTTTAGTCAAAGCTTGCAGGCACGCGCCTTTTAAGTCATTTCTTGTTATTGTACTGCATGAAATTTCTACTCAAAGAAACTCACCTGTGGACAATAACCGTTTGGTAGCTATTATATCATTTATATAGGAAAATGGGAACAGGTAAAATAGGAAAATAACTTCTTTAAAATAAATGAAGGTGTTCGCACGCTTTATAAATTCCATCTTCCCCGATCGGTGCCGTCACGTAATCAGCTACTTTTTTAAGCGCATCCACTGCATTTCCCATCGCCACGCCGATGCCGGCTTCCTGCACAACCTCAATATCATTCATGCTGTCGCCAAATGCCACTGTATCGGAGAGATCTTCTTTTTCTCCAAAATACACCGCCAGCCTGCGGAGTCCGTCCGCCTTGGAATTGCCTTTCTCGACCACATCCGCGCCATGTCCGCTCGCAAACATCGGCAATTTCAGGGTCGGAAATTCCCGTTCCATCTCCTTCACCTGTTCACGGCTGCCGACAAACGCCAGTGTCCGGACCGGCATCGTGAGCATCTTCCACGGATCCCGGAACTGCCGCCCGCAGCTTCCCCAGAAGCGGATATCATTAGCCGCAATGATCTCCGGATGGATATAGTAATCTTCATCCCCCACCGTCATGCCGATTCCGAATCCCTTTTCATCGCAGAAACTCAGCACCCGGCGCAGGAGTTTCGGATCAAAGATGTGCTCAAACAGCAGCTTATCTCCCACTGTGATCTTCGTCCCGTTCATATGTACAATCGCATCCGGACGGACGATGTCCCGGTACGATGTACTGTAATAATTATCCATATCGCGCCCCGTTGCCAGCACAATCCTGTGCTTCGGGCGCAGCTTTTCAATCGCCTCCAGCGCACTCGGTGTGATCTGATCCGTCCGGTGGTCTAAGAGGGTCATGTCGAGGTCAAAACTTATCATGATGTTCTCCTTGGGGTTGGTTACTACAAAAGGTCACAGCCGAAGACTCTGCTATGACCTTTTCTTTTAATTATCCACGTTTTCATCATACCATTTTTCAAATTTGGAGTCAATATTGGGAAAATTTTCATTCTGTTGATCCATTCCATTGATTCGTAAAATTCCACTCAACCATCAAAATTACATCAAAAAACAAACATCCGGCAGCGAAAATTTAGAAGTCATAGTTGATTTTTGATGTAATTTTGATATAATGATACGCATATAATACTTCAACAAATGGCGGTATATGTCAGCTGAACATTTGGCAAAGTACAGCTATGATTTATTTTCGGGGTATGGCGTAGCTTGGTAGCGCGCTCGGCTGGGGGCCGAGAGGTCGCAGGTTCAAATCCTGTTGCCCCGATTTTTGATGAGCAGGAGCTGGAATGAACCAGCCCCTGCTTTTGCTTTACCGGTACAGCCAAAAGTTGCAAACAGAAACGGGAATTGCTATAATGAGAACAGTATAATGCCCTGCGGTCCCAATCCGTCGGGGACGAGAAACGGAAAGGTCAGATCACATATGAAACCAATCATTCTTTTATACCATCTGCCGGAAGGCGAGAGACTTGCGAAGATCAAGAGGGCGCTGTTCCCGCTTGGAATGAAGCTGCGGGCTGTGAAAAAGGAAGAGTATCTGGAACCGGTGGGATATCTTGCCGGGGTGAAGGAACTCGTGCCCTGTGGGAAGGTCTATACAGGAGATGACTTTGAAAAAGAGATGATGGTGATGGCGGGACTCACCTCAAAGCAGGTGGACACGGTGATCCTTGCGCTGAGAAAGACGGGGGCCGGAAGGATTGACTACAAGGCAGTCCTTACGCCGACGAACCAGAGCTGGAACGCGCTGACATTATACGGGGAGCTTGCGAAGGAACACGCGAAAATGAACCGGTAGATCACCGGAATCCGGAAAGACTGACGATGAACCTGACTGTTTGACAGTCCATAAAATGGAATGGAGGGATCGGTCCATGAGAGATGAGAAGAAACAGCAAAAAGAAGCCCTGAAGGAAGAAATGCTGAGACTCGGGAACCTTCAGCGGGAATGCAAGGAGGAAAAGATTCCTGTCTATATCACCTTTGACGGTTACGACGGTGCCGGAAAGGGCGTGCAGATCGGCCGGCTCATGCAGGCGCTGGATCCGAGAGGCTTTGACGTTTACACCGGAGATAAGGATACCGAGGAGGAAGCGCTCCGCCCGTTCCTCTGGCGGTTTGCGGTCCATGCCCCGGCGGATGGGCGGATCACGATCTATGACACAAGCTGGTACCGGAGGGTTCAGGCGGATCGGTTCGAGGGAAAGCTGAATGAAAAGAAAGCAGATGCCGCGTTTGAGGATATCTGCGCGTTTGAGAGATGCCTGGTGGACGGCGGAACCGTTCTCATCAAATTTTTTCTGGATATTTCCGAGAAGGAACAGGAAAAGCGGTTTAAAAAACTTCTGGAATCAAAGGATACTGCATGGCGCGTCACAGAGAAAGAACTTGCGAGAAATGCCCATTACGGAAAATATAAGAAGCTCAGCGATGAGATGATCAGGAGAACGGATATGCCTTATGCTCCCTGGTACGTGATCGACGCGAAGGAAAAGAGCGGGACGGCGCTGGTGGTCATAAAGACGGTGGCAGATGTTCTGGAAAAGGCGCTTGAGAAAAAACGGGCGGGAAAAGAGGCGGAGATCTTTGAGAAACCGGTTCCGCCTGACAGATATGAAAAAGGGATCCTTGCAAAAGCGGACCTGACAAAGCGCCTTGAGGAGGCGGAATACCGGAAAAAACTGGACAAGCTCCAGAAACGGCTGGAAGTGCTCCACGGAGAACTCTACCGTCTGCGGATCCCGGTGATCCTTGGCTTTGAGGGCTGGGATGCCGCCGGAAAGGGAGGAGCGATCAAACGTCTGACGAGCCATCTTGATCCCCGCGGATATAAGGTCTGCCCGACAGCATCCCCGAACGATGTGGAAAAATCCCATCACTATCTCTGGCGCTTCTGGAATCATGTTCCGAAGGCAGGACACATCGCGATCTTTGACCGCACCTGGTACGGAAGAGTCATGGTGGAGCGGATCGAGGGCTTCTGTTCCGAGGAGGACTGGCACCATGCATATCGGGAGATCAACGAGATGGAAGCACATTTTGTGCACTCCGGAGCTCTTGTCTTAAAATTCTGGCTCCAGATCGACAAGGACGAGCAGGAGCGGCGGTTCAATGACCGGATGAAGAACCCGGAAAAACGGTGGAAGATCACGGACGAGGACTGGAGAAACAGGGAAAAGTGGGATGCTTACGTGCTTGCTGTAAATGAAATGCTGGAAAAGACCTCTACAAAGGATGCCCCCTGGATCGTTGTGGAAGGAAATTCCAAGTGGTATGCGCGAATCAAGGTCCTTGAAACTGTGGCGGATGCCATGGAAAAAAAGATAAAAGAAGTGGAAAAGAACAGAAAAAGATGAGCAAAGTAGTGATTATAGGCGGCGGGGCAGCGGGAATGGCTGCTGCCATCGGCGCCGCGGAGTGCGGACATGATGTCTCCGTTTATGAGAAAAATGAGAAGCTTGGAAAAAAGATCTATATCACGGGAAAAGGACGCTGCAATCTGACGAACGGCTGCGATACGGAGGACCTGTTCAGAAATATGGTCTCCAACGGAAAGTTCCTCTACAGTGCCATCTATGGATTCACAAACTTTGATATCGTGGATCTTGTGGAGGCAAACGGCTGCCCGGTGAAGGAAGAACGGGGAGCAAGAATGTTCCCGGTATCGGACCATGCTTCCGATGTGACGGGGGCCTTAGAGCGGAAGATGAAATCTCTGGGCGTAAAGATCTTCTTAAATGAACCGGTCAGGGATATCGTGATCAGGGACGAAAAGGCGGCAGGGATCATTCTGGAAAAGTCTGGAAAGAGTGTGGATGCCGATGCAGTGGTGATCGCCACAGGCGGACTTTCCTACCCGTCAACAGGTTCCACGGGGGACGGGTACCGTTTTGCAAAAGAGGCGGGCCACACGGTGACGCCTCTGTCACCGGCACTTGTTCCGTTTGTATGCGCAGAAGATGATGTGAAAGAACTTCAGGGACTCTCCTTAAGAAACATCGAGGTGACTGTCTGGAACGGAAAGAAAGTGCTCTGGAAAGAGTTCGGCGAGATGCTGTTTACGCATTTTGGCGTCAGCGGACCTGTTGTTTTAAGTGCCAGCAGCTATGCGGCGAAGATCATCAAAAAAGCACCGCTCAGAATGGACATCGACCTGAAACCGGCACTCTCAAAAGAGCAGCTGGATGCGAGGATCCTGCGGGATTTCGATGAGGCGAAAAATAAGCAGTTTAAGAACTCTTTAAATCACCTCTTCCCGGCAAAGCTGATCCCGGTTATGATAGAGCGGAGCGGCATCGATCCGGAAAAACAGGTCAATGAGGTGACTGCGGAGGAGAGAAAACGTCTGGTGGATCTCACGAAAGCGTTTTCCGTGACACTTACAGGACTCCGCGGGTACAATGAGGCGATCGTGACGCAGGGCGGAGTGAATGTGAAGGAAGTGAATCCGTCTACCATGGAATCAAAGAAGCTGCAGGGTCTCTATTTTGCGGGCGAGGTTCTGGATCTGGACGGTGTGACCGGCGGATTCAACCTCCAGATCGCCTGGTCGACCGGAATGCTGGCGGGCAGAAGCGTATAAAGCACCGGACCTGAAAAACAGCCTTGGACCCATATGGCTGTGAAGATATAGAACCATCACGAATAAATAAAAAATCTTGGAATAAACTAAGGGGAGAATAACATGTCTTTTAATGTAGCGATAGACGGACCGGCAGGAGCCGGAAAGAGCACCGTGGCAAAGTCTGTGGCAGCTCTGAAAAATTTTATCTATGTGGATACCGGAGCAATGTACCGGGCAATGGCGTTATATTTTCTGCGCCAGGAAATCGATAAGACCGACGAGAACGCCATCAACGCGGTACTTGACAAGGTGGAGATCACGATCCGCTACGAGAACGGTGCGCAGCAGGTGATCTTAAACGGCGAGAATGTATCCGGGCTGATCCGGACCGAAGAGGTCGGAAACATGGCTTCAGCCACATCCGTCTACAAGAAGGTCCGTGAGAAACTCGTGGAACTCCAGAAAGACCTGGCAAAGAAGGCGGACGTGATCATGGACGGCCGCGACATCGGAACCTGTGTCCTGCCGGATGCCGATGTGAAGGTATATCTGACCGCAAGCTCTGCAGTCAGGGCGAAACGCCGCTATCATGAGCTTAAGGAGAAAGGAACAGCCTGCGATCTCGATGAGATCGAGAAGGACATCATCGAACGGGATTACCGGGATATGCATCGGGAAAATTCCCCATTGAAACAGGCGGATGACGCCGTACTCCTTGACAGCTCCGACATGACGTTAAAAGAGGTTGTGGACACGATCACAGCGATGATCGATAAGAAGCAGGGTGCGTAAGATGGAAGTAACAGTTGCAAAGACAGCAGGCTTCTGCTTTGGTGTGAAGCGTGCCGTGGAAAAAGTATATGATCAGATCGGCAGGACGGAAAAAAGGATCTACACCTACGGTCCAATTATCCATAATGAGCAGGTCGTGGGCGATCTCAGGGAAAAGGGTGTGGAGGTCATCGACTCTTTAGAAGAATTGAAGACGATCCGGAACGCTGTTGTTGTGATCCGCTCCCACGGTGTCGGAAAAAATGTCTACGAGATCTTAAAAGAAAACGGTGTGGAGATCGTGGATGCCACATGTCCCTATGTGAAAAAGATCCACCGGATCGTCGAAAAACAGTCAGCAGAAGGAAGAAAAGTCCTGATCATAGGCAGCGAGGACCATCCGGAGGTGCAGGGCATCAAGGGATGGGGAGATGAGCGGACAGTGGTCATCGAGGACATGGATGATTTTCTTAAGCTGCAGCTTCCGGAAAATGAGAAGCTTTGTATTGTATCCCAGACGACATTTAATTACAAGAAATTTCAAGATTTAGTTGAAAAAATTTCTAAAACGAGGTATGATATAACTGTTTTAAATACGATTTGCAATGCAACACAGGAAAGACAAGTGGAAGCGATGAGGATAGCCTCACAGGTGGACGTGATGCTGGTTATCGGCGGGAAACACAGCTCGAATACCCAGAAGCTATACGATATCTGCCGGAAGGAATGTAAAAACACCTATTACATCCAGACTCTGGGCGACTTTAATCCTGAATGTATTAGTTCTGTGCGCAGTGTAGGTATTACGGCCGGGGCGTCAACCCCAAACAATATTATCGAGGAGGTTCATACTAAATGTCAGAGTTAAGTTTTGAACAAATGTTAGAAGAATCATTAAAAACAATACGTACAGGAGAGGTTGTCACCGGTAAGGTCATTGACGTAAAAGAAGACGAAATCGTTTTAAATATTGGTTACAAGTCTGATGGCATCATTACCCGCAGTGAATACACAAACGAGTCCAATGTAGACTTAAGAAATCTTGTACATGTTGGTGACGAGATGGAAGCCAAAGTCGTAAAGGTGAACGACGGTGAAGGTCAGGTCGCTCTTTCCTACAAGAGACTGGCTGCAGACAGAGGAAATAAGAGACTTGAGGAGGCATTTGAGAACCACGAGGTTCTTACTGCAAAGGTTTCTCAGGTTCTTGACGGCGGTTTAAGCGTGATCGTGGACGAAGCAAGAATCTTCATCCCGGCAAGCCTTGTATCCGACGTATATGAGAAAGATTTATCCAAATATGCTGATAAAGAGATCGAATTCGTGATCACAGAATTCAATCCGAGAAGAAGAAGAGTCATCGGCGACCGCAAGCAGCTTATCGTCGCTAAGAAGGCTGAGATGCAGAAAGCTCTCTTCGAGAAGATCCATGTAGGTGATAAGGTAGAAGGAACTGTTAAGAACGTAACTGATTTCGGTGCATTCATCGATCTCGGCGGCGCTGACGGTTTACTCCACATCTCCGAGATGTCCTGGGGCAGAATCGAGAACCCGAAGAAGGTATTCAAGGTTGGCGATAAGGTAACAGCTCTCATCAAAGATATCAACGGTGAGAAGATTGCCCTTTCCATGAAGTTCCCGGAGACAAATCCGTGGGCTGACGCTGCTGAGAAGTACGCAGTAGGCAACGTAGTTACAGGTAAGGTAGCTCGTATGACTGACTTCGGCGCATTCGTTGAGCTTGAGCCGGGCGTAGACGCACTGCTTCACGTATCCCAGATCTCCAGAGAGCACGTTGCTAAGCCGGCTGACGTACTTTCCATCGGTCAGGAGATCACTGCTAAGATCGTTGATTTCAACGAGGCAGACAGAAAGATCAGCTTAAGCATGAAAGCTCTTGAGGCTGACAACGCACAGGAGCAGACAGAGGAGTAATCCGAAGGTGATGCTTAAATAAGAAATTTCGAGGACATCGTTCTATACGGGCGGTGTCCTTTTTTTGCGTAACAGGAAATTTCTCGGAATTCCTTGTTACACAAAAACACGAACGTATCAGAATACGTTCATATTTATAAACAGTGAGTCAAATTTCATGCCTGCACGGGTTTGCGACATTGTCATGCGTCGGTTATTTTCCGGCGACGATCGAAACGGATTTCAGAGGCCGCGAGGCCTGCCGCAGAAATGCCGCAAATTATGCCCGCACTACAAAAATGCGTAAGGGATTTGTAATTGAAATCATAGTGTAATCTCAAGGTTTGTATGTTAAGATAACCGTACAAAAGCAAAAGACGGCGGAAGAACCTGAAAAGTTACTGTGAACAGTAACCTTGGAAAATCAGGACGGCCGCAAATCGGTATTTGAAGGAGACCGCTGTAAAACAATGCAGTCCGGCAAAGACCGATACAAGAGAACAGGAGGAATTTTATTATGACGAAAAATATGAAAAGAATGACAGCGCTGGCCTGTGCGGCCATGATGATCGCATCTATGGGGATCACCGGATGCGGCAAGGCGGATGGACAGACAAAGGAGGAGACAAAAACAACAGCCGTTGAGACTCCGGCAGGAACGGAGACTTCTGCGACTACGGAAAACGAGGCGGGAAAACTTCCGGACGGTACCGGTCAGGAAGGTGGAGCGGCAGACACGGAGTCTGCGAGTGAGTCTGATCCGATGATGGGAACGATCGTTTCTGTGGAGGATGGACAGCTTACGATGCATCGCCAGGATAATGGATTTGATGAGGATGTTGTAATTACGATCGCAGAGGATACGAAGGTTCTGGATGCAGAGAATGGTTATCCGGTGGAACGCAGTGATCTGAAAGAAGGAAATACCATCAGCGCTTATGTAGACGAGGCAATGACGTTGAGCCTTCCGCCGATTACAAATGGTTTGCTGATCTTAGTACAGGCAGAGGGATATGATTTCCCGAGATACACGAAGGTAAAGGAATTGATGGCTGCAGATACAGAAGGTGAGCGGATCCTCACAGCCGAGAATGGGATCAATTACATGATTACCGCTGAAACAAGACTTCTTCCATATCTGACAAGAAATATTGTCTCCGAGGAAGACCTCACAGAAGGAACCGAGATCCTGATCTGGAATGAGGAGAACGGAAATAAAGCAGAAAAGATCGTCGTGTTCCAGGGTGAGAATGGATACGCAAAAT
>OGII01002346.1_pt1 | contig 11230 bp, 8 predicted proteins | sample 1571701 | NCBI WGS metagenome assembly OGII01 (sample SAMEA2581950, study PRJEB24529) | metagenome | biome: Human gut stool | place: China | collected 2011
CTTTCTGCTGGTTTGAATTCTCATATATATTTTTCATAGAATCTACTGTTTTTCCCTCAGGGTTACTGTGGCGACATGTCGTCCACCGTGCCTGCGGACAAAACTTTTACTCCACGCCAGCGTGCCGTTTACGAAATCCAGAACGCCATGCATCTGGAGTCTGTTAAAGCGCTTCGCCCGGGCATTCCCTATATGGAGGTATACGAGCTTTCCGCCCAAGTGATGGTGGAGGGGCTGAAAGAGCTGGGGTTGATGAAGGGCAATGCCGAAGATGCCGTGCGCGAAGGGGCGCATGCCTTGTTTTATCCCCATGGACTGGGCCATATGATGGGGTTGGATGTGCACGATATGGAGAACCTGGGTGAGCTCTGGGTAGGCTATGACGGTCAGCCCAAGAGTACGCAGTTCGGCCGCAAGAGCCAGCGTCTTGCCATCCCTCTGGAACCGGGCTTTGTGCATACGGTTGAGCCGGGCATCTACTTCATCCCCGAGCTGATTGACTTATGGAAAGGAGAGAAGAAGTTCATGGACTTCATCAACTACGATAAGGTGGAAGAATACCGCAATTTCGGCGGCATCCGTAATGAGGAGGATTATCTGATTACCGAAACGGGAGCACGTCGCTTGGGCAAGAAAATTCCACTGACACCGGAAGAGGTGGAAGCGTTGCGTTGACAACCACATCCTTAATATACACAGAGAGCCGTTTGTCCCGATAATGCCGGTGGCAAGCGGCTCTCAAATTTAGGGGTCATACAGATTGTATTAGTTTATGCGTGCAGTTCCAGTACGAACCGTGCTCCCTTGTTGTAGCTGCTGTCTAGTGTCAAGCTGCCGTTCATCTTGGTGGCAATCAGTGAGCAGATGGGGAGTCCCAGGCCGTCGCCTTGCGTCAGGTCTTTCACTTCGGTGAAAGGCTTGAAGATGTTTTCGCGTTGCTCCTCGGGGATACCGCAACCGGTGTCGCTGATGATGAACTGGTGGGTGTGCGCACCGCGTTTCTTGAAGTCCAGCCATATTTTTCCTCCGGCAGGGGTGTACTCGGCGGCGTTTTCCAACAAATGCAGCAAGACGCGTTCCAGTTGCTCAGGGTTGATTTTCACATTCAATTTGGGGGCATTCACGGTCAGGGTGACATCTTCTTGTGTCATTCCTTTGATTTTGTCCATGATGCCTTCACAGAAAGTGGAGATATTCTTCTCCTGCACTTCGTAGGGTTCGGACAAGGTGGTTTCCAATTCGGACAGTTCCTGGATATGGTTGGAGAATGCATGCAGGGCTTTTACGCCCGGCAGTGAGGTGTCGAGCGTGTCCAGTGTCGGTTCCATTTGGGCGGAAATGTTCTGGATAAATTTGGTTTTCAGCTCATTGTGCTCATTAGCAATGCTGATGGCCTTCTTCTGTTTACGGGTGAGGATGATGAAACGCAGCAATATGATGGCGCCGAATACCAGTGCGGCGGCAAGGATGGCGGCGAGTATGCAAAGCCCGATGATGATGTACTGCTTGGCGCTTAGGGAATCATCTTTCTCCTGGATAGTGGCCAGGCTTTCATCGTATTTCTTCTTCAGGGCGTTCAGTTCCTCTTGGGCGGTAAGCGCCTTTACGGAGTCGGTCCATAGGATGTACTTGTCGTAGGTGCGTGCCACCAGTCCGGCATTGTTTGCCTTGCGGGCAATGCTGATGAGAGTCTTGTAGCATTCGTCTACTTTGGCGTAGTTCTTCTGTTCCTTATATTGCCCTATCAGGCGGTTGGTGGCGGCATCACCTTGCGCATTCATACCGAAGGTGTAGTAATAGTTGGCCTGCGTATAAAGCAGGTCGTTGCTCAGAGAGTCGTTGTGAGAGGCTTTGGCGGTCTCTTCCAGTTTGGTCAGCTGTTCCTTGGCACGTGCGGGATTTTTCAGGTTGATGTACATCTGCAGGCGTTCCTTGTTGATGCGGAAACGTAGGTTGGGCATGGCCTTGCCCGTTTTCTGTTCGCCGGTTGCCACCACTTGCTCGGCACCGCGCAGCAGTTCAAAAGCTTCTTTATAGTAATTCTCCCGATGGTAGAGGGCGCTGGCATTGACGCCGCACTCTACTGCCTTGTCATAATTCCCCTGAGAGGAAAAGGCGTTATATGCTTGTAAAAATAAGTAACGTGCCTTGATATATTCCTTTTTGGCAAGATTTTCTTGCGCTTGTTTCATTTGCTCATCGGCACGGTTTTGCGAATAGGCTTGACTACAGATGCAGAAAGCAGCTAAGAAGAGTACGGTAATTATCTTTCTCATATTTGATTCATTTTATTTGCTCACAAAGTTAAGACATTCTTCTGTAGGTTGTACAAGAAAAGCGCCTAAAAATCTTTGCTTATCCCATTTTTATGGTGATAGTGGTGAGTGAATTTATATCCTGGTCCGTGTTATCTCCGTATTATCTCCGTATCTGCTCCGTACCAAGTCCGTGTTATCTCCGTATCTATAGAGTACGGAGCAGCTACGGAGCAGCTACGGAGCAGGTACGGAGCAGGTACGGCGGATGTACGGGATTAGTATTTGAAACTGCTTCCTCCCAGGAACTCACGCAGAAGTGAGGTCGGCGGGATTTCTTTATCCTGTACCGGGGTAAAGTATTTGATGAATTTCAGCAACCGGTAGGCTTCTGCGTATTCCGGACAGTTCCGTGGAACACTGGTAAGGATGGGCTCTGCGTGGCAGCGGAGCACGGCGAATTCGAACAAGAGGGCGGAGTTGAACATAACGTCGGCATTTTCCTGGTAGGGGAATATCCATTTGTCCTCGCCGGCACGTACACTGGGCCAGCGTGAAATGGTCTCTTGTGCCGAGTAGCCGCGGTAGTTGAAGTCGCGGATGATGCGGCGCAGCAGGCGGTTGTCCGTGGTGGGAATCCAGTTGTGGTCGTCCAGCGAGATGGTGGTCAGGGCGGATACATAAATCTTGTATTTGCTGGCGGCGGGAATCTGTGGTGTCAGTTCAGGGTTCAGGGCATGGATTCCTTCCAGGATGAGGATGGTATGCTCGTCGATGCGCAGCTTGTCTCCCTTGTACTCTTTCTTCCCGAGGTTGAAGTTGAAGCGGGGCAGCTCCACTTCTTCGCCCCGGAGCAATGCTTGTAATTGGGTGTTGAAGAGCTCAAGGTCGAGGGCATAGAGCGATTCGTAATCGTAATTGCCGTTCTCATCGCGCGGGGTGTCTTCACGGTCTACGAAGTAGTTGTCCAGCGAGATGGGATAGGGACGCAGGCCGTTGGTCATCAACTGCACGCTGAGCCGCTTGCTGAAAGTCGTCTTTCCGGAGGACGATGGACCGGAGATGAGTACGAGCTTCACCCGGTTGCCGTTTTCGCCGCGGTGGTAGATGTCGTCAGCTATTTGGGCTATCTTTTTCTCCTGCAGGGCTTCGGCTACGTTGATGAGGTCGGTGGCATGGCCTGTCTCGCAAGCCAGGTTGAAGTCGCCTACGTTGCCCAGTCCCATAATGTAGTTCCAGCGCAGGTGTTCCTTGAATACGTCGAGCATTTTCTCTTGTTTCACCACTTCTTCCAGGACATCGGGGTTTGCCCGGTTGGGGATGCGTAGCAGCAGGCCGTCGTAATACTTCACGATATCGAACAGCCAGATGTATCCGGTACTGGGCAACAGGTTGCCGTAGTAGTAGTCTACGGTGTCGCCCAGTGTGTAGTAATAGGTATATAGCGAGCCGGAGGTTTCCAGCAGCTTAACCTTGTCGTTCATGCCCCGTTCGCTAAAGATACGCACAGCCTCGGTGGTGTGGCATTCTACACGGTGGTAGGGGATGTTCTCGGCAATGATTTCCTGCATCCGCTTCTTGATGGCTGCCACATCTTCCAGCTCTATGGGGCGGCCGATGCGCAGGTTGCAGAAGTAACCTTTGGATACCGGATGCTCTACGAACAGTTTTCCTTCCGGAAACAGCTCGCTGACAGCTTTGTAAAGAATGAAGCAGAGGGAACGGACATAGGTGCGCATACCTGAGGAGTCGCGTATGTCGAGAAATTCTACATCCTTATTGTTGTATACACGGAAATTCAGCCCTTCGGAACGGTTGTTGACCTTTGCACTGACTACCTGATAGGGGAAATTTAGATTAAAACCGTAATAAATATCCAAAAGTGAGCTCCCTATAGGGAATTCTTTAGAAATATTATTATTTTTGCAACAAATTTGTAACATGTGTTTCATGATGTCTCGTTTTTAGTGGGTTGACACGTTAAATATAGGACATTATAACACGTGAAGGAATGAAACACCTTAAATAATTAAAGATGGAATATTCTTTTTATGATTTTTTAAAGCTACTCGGCTCATTGGCACTGTTTCTTTACGGAATGAAGATTATGAGTGAGGGGCTTCAAAAATTTGCCGGTGACAGACTGCGGAAGATATTGACCGCAATGACAACCAACAGAGTGACCGGTGTGTTAACGGGCGTGCTGATTACAGCACTTGTACAATCTTCTTCTGCAACTACGGTGATGGTTGTGAGTTTTGTCAATGCAGGGTTGTTAACGCTTTCACAGTCCATAGGTGTCATAATGGGTGCTAATATCGGTACGACTGTTACGGCATGGATTATTTCAGCTTTAGGCTTCAAGGTGGACATTGCCGCCTTTGCTCTTCCTCTTCTTGCTTTCGGCATTCCTCTTCTCTTCTCTCAAAAAAGTAATCGCAAATCCATCGGTGAATTTATTTTCGGTTTCTCATTCTTGTTCATGGGGCTTTCCTATTTGAAAAACAATGCTCCTGACTTGAGCCAAAATCCTGATATGCTGTCATTTGTGCAGGACTATACCGACATGGGCTTTATCTCCATACTTCTTTTTGTGGGTATCGGTACGGTGTTGACCATGATTGTGCAGGCATCTGCGGCAACTATGGCCATTACGCTTATTATGTGCGCCAACGGCTGGATTAGTTTCGAATTGGGGGCAGCACTGGTTTTGGGAGAGAATATCGGTACAACCATCACGGCAAACCTTGCGGCGCTGACCGGTAATACGCAGGCGAGGAGGGCTGCTTTGGCTCATTTGGTATTCAATGTGTTTGGTGTGATATGGGTGTTGTGTCTTTTCACCCCCTTTACCGAGGCTGTGTCATGGTTCGTAGAGAACGTGATGGGTACTAAAGATCCGGCTGTGGCCGTATCCTTCAAGCTTTCGGCATTCCATACTTGCTTCAATATCTGCAACGTGCTGATATTGATATGGTTCGTGAAGTTTATCGAACGTACGGTCTGTGCCATTATTCCAATGAAGGAGCAGGACGAGGAATATCGCTTGCGTTTTATCTCGGGCGGTATGCTTTCTACGGCAGAGCTGTCCATCCTGCAGGCAAGCAAGGAAATACATCTTTTTGCCGAACGTACCCGCCGTATGTTCGGAATGGTGCAGGACTTGCTGCATACGGAGAAGGATGATGATTTCAACAAAGTGTTCAGCCGTGTGGAGAAGTACGAGAATATCAGTGACAGCATGGAGCTGGAGATTGCCAATTATCTGAATCAAGTGTCCGAAGGGCGCCTGAGTTCGGAAAGTAAGTTGCAGATACGTGCCATGCTGCGTGAAGTGACGGAGATAGAGAGCATCGGCGACAGCTGCTATAATCTGGCACGTACCATCAACCGCAAGCGCCAGACCAATCAGGATTTCACCGAGAAGCAGTACGAGCATATCCATTTCATGATGAAGCTGACGGATGATGCCTTGGAGCAGATGATTGTCGTGGTGGAACATCCGGAGCATGCAGGCGCGGATGTGAACAAGTCCTTTAATTTGGAGAACGAAATCAATAATTACCGCAATCAGCTGAAGAACCAGAATATCTTGGATGTGAACAACAAGGAATATGATTACCAGATGGGTGTTTACTATATGGACATCATTGCGGAATGTGAAAAGCTGGGCGACTATGTGGTGAATGTAGTGGAAGCCAGCAGCGATATAAAAGAAAAGAAAGCGTCTTAGGACGCTTTCTCAAATTCTTCTTTGCCTACTCCGCACAGGGGGCAAACCCAATCTTCGGGAAGGTCTTCGAAAGATGTTCCCGGTTCTATTCCATTTTCAGGGTCGCCCAATTCAGGGTCATAGACATAATCGCATACAGTGCAAATGTACTTTTCCATAAATTTCTTTTTTTAGGTTTATTCTCTTATAATAACGTTTAAAAGCCCTTTTTGTTCTATTGTTGAACAAAAATAGTTTATTTTTGTTCTCTATTAAAACAACATTTTATGAAAATGACCGACAAGCTGTTCAGGGCGATTATGCGGAATCTGCACGCCTATGTACTGCTGATAAACCGCGACTTCACTGTATTCTACACCAATTACTACGATATTACCGGAGCTGTAAAGCCTGCCGAAACCGGACGGGTAGGAGATATTCTGCGCTGTAACAATGCCTTGTCGGCAGCAGGAGGTTGCGGCACTCACGATTTGTGTGAGCACTGCCCCGTGCGGAATGCCATAGAGAATGCCTTTGTGGTGCAAAAGAACTTCACGGATTTGGCAGCTATTCTGAATCTTAGGGATAGCGAAGGCAGAACTACAGAATGCAATGCTTATGTTTCCGGCGAGTATATGGAGATTGAGGACCGCGACTGCATGGTGATTACCGTGCATGACATTACCCGACTGAAACAAGTGGAAGCTGAATTGAAACTGGCACGTGAGAAGGCAGAGAATGCCGACCGCTCCAAATCGGTGTTCCTGGCGAATATGAGCCATGAAATCCGTACCCCGCTGAACGCAATTGTCGGATTCTCGGAATTGCTGGCCTCTGCATCGACAGACGAGGAGAAGACACAGTTCCTGGAAATTGTGCAAAGTAACAATGAAATGCTGCAACAGCTGATTGCTGATATTCTGGACCTCTCGAAGATAGAAGCCGGAACATTGGAATTTGTGTTCTCGGATGTGGACATCAACCAGATGATGTTCGATTTGGAACAACAGTTCCGTATGCGGGTGGCCGAGTTGGGTAGTGGAGTGCAGATTGTCCGGGAGGCTTCTGAGAAGGAATATACCATGCATACAGACAGAAACCGGCTTGCACAAGTGGTATCCAATTTTATGACGAATGCCCTGAAGTTCACCCAGGAAGGCAGTATTACCCTCGGATTCAGACCCTATGAGGAAGGTCTCTATTTCTACGTAAAAGACACGGGAACCGGTATTCCCCAGGAAAAGTTGCCACATGTTTTTGAACGTTTCGTCAAGCTGAAGCAGGAAAAGAACGGTACCGGACTGGGACTCTCCATTTGCCAGACCATTGTCCGCAAATTGGGGGGCGAAATAGGCGTGGAATCGGAAGAAGGGGCAGGTTCGACTTTCTGGTTCACATTGCCGTGGGAGCCTGCAACCAGACCGAAACTGGTGAGGGAAAAAGAGAATCAATGACAGTCAATTAATCACTAATCATTATATAGGTATTGTTTTCCCGGATTATTATTGTATTTTTGCGTTCCAAAATTAAACCTAAAGACTTGCATGACTGCAATAAAGGATGATTATTATCATGTCGGACTGACCGACGAACAAGTGCGGAAGAGCCGCGACGAACATGGAGTAAATTTATTGACGCCTCCTAAACGGCCTTCCTTATGGAAATTGTATCTGGAGAAGTTTGAGGACCCCGTAGTAAGGGTATTGCTGGTTGCCGCTCTGTTTTCTTTGATTATTTCCATTGTAGAGAATGAATATGCCGAGACTATCGGCATTATAGTAGCCATTCTGCTGGCTACCGGTATCGGTTTCTTCTTTGAGTATGATGCCGGAAAGAAGTTTGACCTGCTGAATGCAGTGAACGAAGAAACTTTGGTGAAAGTAATTCGTAACGGACATGTGCAGGAGATTCCCCGTAAAGATGTAGTGGTGGGTGATATAGTGGTGCTGGAAACCGGTGAAGAGGTTCCGGCGGACGGTGAATTGCTGGAAGCCATTTCCCTGCAAGTGAACGAATCGAATCTGACCGGTGAGCCGGTAGTGACGAAAACTACCGTAGAAGCTGACTTTGACGAAGAGGCTACGTATGCTTCCAACCGCATTTTGCGCGGTACAACGGTGGTGGACGGACATGGCACCATGCGTGTGGAGGCTGTGGGCGATGCTACGGAAATCGGTAAAGTGGCACGTCAAAGTACCGAACAGAATACGGAACCTACTCCGCTGAATATTCAGTTGACCAAATTGGCCAATCTGATTGGAAAGATTGGCTTTTCCGTAGCGGGTCTGGCTTTTCTCATTTTCTTTGTAAAGGATGTGGTACTGGTCTATGATTTTTCTTCATTCCATACCTTCCGTGATTGGCTGCCGGCCTTGCAGGCTACTTTGCAATACTTTATGATGGCAGTTACCCTGATTGTGGTGGCTGTGCCCGAAGGATTGCCGATGAGCGTGACACTCAGTCTGGCGTTGAACATGCGGCGTATGCTCTCCACCAACAATCTGGTGCGCAAGATGCATGCATGCGAGACGATGGGAGCCATTACAGTGATTTGTACCGACAAGACCGGGACATTGACCCAAAATCTGATGCAGGTGCATGAACCCAACTTCTATAGTTTGAAGAATAACGGGCAGCTGGGGAATGATGACCTCAGCAAGCTGGTAATGGAAGGTATCAGTGCTAACTCCACTGCTTTCCTGGAAGAAGAGGTGCCTGGCGAGAAGCCGAAAGGGGTGGGTAACCCCACGGAGGTGGCACTGCTGCTTTGGCTGAACAGCCAAGGATGCGACTATCTGGCGCTGCGTGAGAAAGCTACGGTTATCGACCAGCTGACTTTCTCTACGGAAAGAAAATTCATGGCTACTCTGGTGCAATCTCCCTTGATTGGGAAGAAGGTGCTGTATGTGAAGGGAGCTCCCGAGATTGTTTTGGGTAAATGCAAGGATGTCATGTTGGACGGCAAGCGTGTGGATGCGGTGGAATACCGTTCTACAGTGGAGGCTCAGTTGCTCAACTACCAGAATATGGCTATGCGTACACTTGGCTTTGCATTCAAGATTGTGGATGATGCGGAAGCGTCTGATTGTGTGTCATTGGTTGCTGAAAATGACTTGTCGTTCCTCGGTGTGGTTGCCATCAGTGACCCTATCCGTCCGGATGTGCCTGCGGCCGTTGCCAAATGCCAGTCGGCAGGTATCGGAGTGAAGATTGTGACGGGAGATACACCGGGTACGGCTACCGAGATAGCACGCCAGATTGGTCTGTGGAAACCGGAGGATACGGAAAAGAACCGCATTACGGGAGCTGCATTTGCCGAATTGACGGATGAGGAGGCATTGGACCGTGTGATGGACCTGAAGATAATGTCGCGTGCACGCCCCACAGACAAACAGCGTCTGGTGCAACTGTTGCAGCAGAAAGGTGCGGTAGTGGCTGTGACGGGTGACGGCACGAATGATGCTCCTGCGTTGGCACAGGCAAATGTAGGGGTAGCGATGAATAGCGGTACACAAGCAGCGAAGGAAGCCGGTAATATGGTGGATTTGGACAACGACCCGACAAAGCTGATTGAAATTGTGGAAATAGGCAAGCAACTGCTGATGACTCGTGGCACATTGACTACCTTCTCTATTGCTAATGACGTGGCCAAGTATTTCGCTATCGTTCCGGCTTTGTTTATGGTAGCTATTCCCGAATTGGCCGCGCTGAACATTATGAATCTGCATAGTCCTGAAAGCGCTATCCTTTCGGCAGTAATCTTCAACGCGATTATTATTCCGATTTTGATTCCGCTGGCTTTGCGTGGCGTACAATACAAGCCGATTGGCGCAAGTGCCTTACTCCGCCGCAATTTGTTGATTTATGGTGTGGGCGGTGTGATTGTTCCTTTTGTCGGTATTAAATTGATTGATTTATTAGTAGGTTTATTCTTTTAATTAAAAAACAATAGCAATGAAAACTTTATTGAAGTCTTTAAAAATAACACTTGCTTTTTGTGTCTTTTTCTCCGTGTTCTATATCCTTATCTTGTGGCTGTTTGCACAGGTTGCAGGTCCTAACAAGGGAAATGCCGAAGTAGTCACACTAAACGGAAAAGTAGTGGGAGCGGCGAATGTCGGTCAGATGTTTACAAAGGATATTTACTTCTGGGGACGCCCTTCCTGTGCGGGCGACGGATATGATGCGACAAGTTCAGCCGGTAGCAACAAAGGACCTACGAATCAGGAATACTTGGACGAAGTAAAAGCGCGTATCGATACGTTCCTCGTTCATCATCCTTATTTGAGTCGTAAAGAGGTACCGGCGGAAATGGTGACGGCAAGTGGTTCAGGACTCGACCCGAATATCACTCCCCAATGTGCGTATGTACAGGTGAAAAGAGTTGCACAGGCTCGTGGATTGAGGGAGGAACAGGTGAAGTCAATAGTTGACGAGAGTATAGAAAAACCGTTATTGGGATTTTTGGGGACAGAAAAAGTGAATGTGTTGAAATTAAACATAGCGTTGGAAGAAAAAAGTGGTAAGTAAGTGAGAATCTGGATTAGATAATAAAAGTATGAAAAGTTTTTTTAGCAAAAAGAGTATTTTGAGAACAATGGCTGTGGCAGCCGTATGTATGTTGGGAGCAACTAGTGTGAAGGCACAGGAGTTTACCATACAAGGTGATTTTGTAAGTTCGTATGTATGGCGTGGTATCTATCAGGGTGGCGCAGCCTCCTTCCAGCCGACTTTAGGATTCAGCGTGGGCAATTTTTCTCTTACTGCATGGGGATCAACTAGTTTGAGTGAAAGTAATAAAGAAATAGACCTGACTGCGGCTTATAAGTTTGGTGAAACAGGACCGGCGCTTTCTGTTGCGACTCTTTGGTGGGATGGACAGGGGGCCGGTAACTATTTCCATTTCAAGAGTGGAGATACAGGACATCATTTTGAAGCGGGATTAGCTTATACGCTTCCTGTTGAAAAATTCCCCTTGTCCATTGCGTGGTATACAATGTTTGCGGGTGCCGACAGAAAGATAAATGATAAAGGCGAAGATAAACAGGCGTATTCTTCGTATGTGGAGTTGAATTATCCGTTTAGCGTGAAAGGAGTTGATTTGAATGCTACTTGTGGCATGGTTCCTTATGAAACTCCGCAGTATAATGTGAATGGTTTTGCAGTAACGAACTTTGCTTTGAAAGCAACGAAAGCGCTGAATTTTAATGAGAGATTTTCATTACCTATATTTGTACAGGCTATATGGAATCCACGTATGGAG
>OGII01002347.1_pt1 | contig 11229 bp, 8 predicted proteins | sample 1571701 | NCBI WGS metagenome assembly OGII01 (sample SAMEA2581950, study PRJEB24529) | metagenome | biome: Human gut stool | place: China | collected 2011
GCAAGCCCGGCATCAAGTCTTTCAGCTCCTGCTTCATCCTGACCCGCGGCGAGGAGAGCATCGCCATGGGCGACTGTGCCATCAACATCGATCCCTCCGAGGACGAAATCGTCGAGTCCACCGTCGAGACCGCTCACACCGCAGAGATTTTCGGCATCGACCCCCGTGTTGCACTGCTGTCCTACTCCACCAAGGGTTCCGGCAAGGGCGAGACCGTCGACAAGATGCGCAACGCTACCGCCCGCGTTCAGGAGGCTCACCCCGAACTGAAGGTCGACGGTGAGCTGCAGTTTGACGCTGCCGTTGCTCCCGAGGTCGGCCAGCTGAAGGCTCCCGGCTCCAAGGTCGCCGGCTATGCCAACACCTTCATCTTCCCCAACATCAACGCCGGCAACATCGGCTACAAGATTGCCCAGCGCTTGGGCGGCTTTGAAGCCTACGGCCCCATTCTCCAGGGCCTGAACGCCCCCATCAACGACCTGTCCCGCGGCTGCAATGCCGAGGAGGTCTACAAGATGGCCCTGATCACCGCTGCGCTGATCTGAGTTAAAATCCCTACATAAAAAGCAACCGCCGCCCGCGATATACAAAACGGGCGGCAGTTTTTTGTGTGGCAGGGGGCGCATATAGAATGCACCTCCTGCGGAAAATGCAATTTTCTTGTGATATAAACTAAATATTCTGCGTGTAGGGGTCGATGCTTGCATCCGCCCCTACAAAAAATGTCCGCTGCAATTTTTACCGCAGCGGACATTTTTTATGAACTACCAATCAATAGTGCAGCTTTTCCGCATCCAGCCCCTCCAGCACGGGCAGCATGGCGGCGGCCTCGGCGCGGGCGGCAATGGGGTCCAGGAAGCAGCTCATCCGGCCGATGGAGTGGTAACTGCTTTCCGTCACCTCCGCCAGAGCCGCCGCCGTGTCCTCCGCCGTGCTCACGGTGCCGGCCGCGGCGCCAGTGGCAGCAAAGTAGATGTGTCCGGTGCTGTCTTTCAGCGTGACGGCAGCAGCGTTATAGGCGGGAGCAGACATCACAGAGGCTCCCAGCCAGGCATCTTTCCAGCCCGCCTGGGTCAGCGGCGCGGCGGAAGCAGAGAAGGCAGCCAGAGCCTTCGGCTTCTCCGGCTCCTGAATGGTAATCTCTACGTCCTCTGGGGGCACTTCCTCTTCCGCGGGGGGCGTCTCCGTCTTCCATGGCAACTCCAGGTGGAAGCTGCCGTCCCTATCGTAGACGATATACTCCTGCAGCCATAGAAAGCCCACCGCCGCCAGGATGATGAGCACCAGCAGCACTGCCAGCGCGATCTTCCCCTTGGAGGTCCTGCCCCGGTAGCTCCGGTAGCCCTTGGTGCCTCCCATGTCCGTCACCTCTTCTCCAGGAGATTGCCCCTGCCCGTCAGGGCTGGATGGCGTTGAGCTTGTTCACGCGCCGCTCATGCCGGCCACCCTCAAAGTCCGTGGAGAGGAACACCTCCACCATCCGCTCCGCCAGGTTCTTGCCGGTGAACCCCGCGCCGATGGCCAGCATATTGGCGTCGTTGTGGCGGCGGGTATACTCGCAGCTGAAGCTGTCAGAGCAGCAGCAGGCGCGGATTCCCTTGACCTTGTTTGCGGCCATGCTGATGCCCACACCGGTGCCGCAGAACAGCAGCGCCTTGCTGCACTGGCCGCTCACCACGGCGTCGCAGGCAGGCAGAGCCATGTCAGGGTAATCCACGCTGGCGGTGCTGTGGGTGCCGAAGTCGATGTACTCCAACCCCAGCTCGTCCAGATGGGCCTTAACGGCCTCTTTCAGTTCAAATCCGCCGTGGTCGGCGGCAAGTGCGATGGGTTTCGTCATTGGTGTTGATCCTTTCCCTTTGCAGTATCTTCCGGTATTTCGGTACGGGCAGCTTCTGCGGCCAAACGCTCGGCCCGCTCCCGCTCGGCCTGGCTCAGCCGGTGATAATCCGGCAGCAGAGCTTCGGGCAGGACGGCTTCGCCCCGCTGAGCCATCTGCTTTGCCACATAGGCCACCGCAGCGGCACGGCCATTGCGGAGAGCTGGCGGTACACAGAGCACGCCCGGGACATTGTCATATTTATTATAGCACAGAGCCGCGCCATCACCAACAAAAAACAGAGGCTTTTTGCAATTTTCTACAAACTCGGCCAGGTCGGCCACGGCACGGGCATCGTCTTCCATCAGACGCTCGTGGGTCTCAAGGTCGAAAGCCGCGCTGTACACCTGCGCACGGCGGGCATCCAGCGCACAGAGCACGGTGCCGCAGCCGGTGTGGGCCGCCGCCAGCGCTTCCAGCGTGGACACCGGGGCGCAGAGCGTCTCCCGGGGGAAGGCCAGACCCTTCACCGCCGCCAGCCCGATGCGCAGGCCGGTAAAGCTGCCGGGGCCGGCATTGACGCCGTAGAGGTCGATGTCCTTGCAGCCCATGCCGCAGAGCTTGAGACAGTTGTCGATGAGGGGCATCAGGGTCTCGCTGTGGGTCATGCCCGCGTCGAGATAGCACTCGTAGAGCAGGCGGTCGTCCTGCAGCAGGGCCACGCCCACGGTCTTGCCCGCTGTATCCACGGCTAAGATGTTCATACTTCCACCCCCTCGATGGTGATGCGGCGGGTGGTGTCGTCCACCCGCTCGATGTTGATGTGGATGGGGTCTTCCAGCGCCAGCAGGTCGGCGAAGTTCTCGCTCCACTCTGCCGCCACCACAGCGCCCTCATCCAGATAGTCGTAGAACCCTGCCGCGCACAAATCGTTCTCTGTGGAGATGCGGTATAGATCAAAATGCGCGAAGGGCCGCGGCCCGCGGTAATAGTTCACGATGGCGAACGTCGGGCTGCTGACCGGGTCGGTGCAGCCGAGACCTCTGGCAACGCCCTCGCAGAAGGCCGTCTTGCCCGCGCCAAGCCCGCCGGTAAAGGCGATGAGCGCCCCGGGCGCAAGATGCTGCGCCACCTGCGCCCCCAGTGCCACCGTCTCCTCACGGGAGTGGGTGATAAATTCAGACATGGGTATCCTACCTCATATGCGTTTCTATAAAAAAGGGACGGCAGAGTCCTGCCGTCCTGTTCTGCCGTCCCTTAGTATAAACTATTTCTGTCAAAAGTGCAACGCTCAGGCCGCGCTTTCGAGCACATCGGCCAGCATATCTTCCGCGGCCTCCGCGCGTTCCTCGAGCGAGAAGTTTTCCGGCACATTCAGTCGGGCGTCCTCGTCTCCGTAGAGCACCAGATACGCTGCTGCGGCGTGGGGGCGGCGTCCGCCCTGCTCCGTATACCAGATGATGTCGTTCTCGCCGTAGGTATCCTTCGCGTGGGCCAGCGCCCTGCCGATGGTCTGTCCCATCGCAAGATGGTTGACGGTATCCCAGAGCATACTGCGGGAATAGACCGTGTAGACGTTGTTCACATAGCCCAGCACAGTCCGTGCGCCGCCCGCCAGCAGCGCTTCGGCCATCGACTCGTCCACGCTGTTCGTGACGCCCAGGAACTCACAGGTCTCGGAGTAGATGATGGTATTGCTGAGCTGGCCCGAGCGGTACGCATTGCGGAAGAAATCCGCTGTGACGCAGTAAAGGCCGTTGAGCTTGATGATGCGGTGAGCCAGCAGGTCAAAGCCGTAGATGATGTCTTTATACAGCGTGGACGCTTCTGTCAGCAGGATGATGGGCTCGGTTCGGGTGTGCTTCCGGAAAGTACCGTAGCTGTAAGTATAGTAGGCACCGTGGGCGCTCAGGATGCACAGATCATATTTGTTCATCCGGCGCAGGTCCGACAGGGTCACCCGGGTGTTCATCGTCGTGCGAAGGCCCATGCCTTCCCAGAAGCCCTGCATATAGGAATAATACGGAAAGCGGGAGCTGTTCACCGTATTATCGAAGGCATAATAAATGGCGGCACGGCCGATCGCCTCAGGCAGAGCGTTCTCCCGGTACTGCCGGGCCTCCACAGCCTGCCGGACATCGTCGGTCAGGGGCATCTCGGCGCAGGGAGCTCGCTGAGCAATGTCCCTCGGGGCGCGCAGGCCGTTGTCTCCGGCGTCAAAGGTCATCTCGTCCAGCTCGTTGGGCAGAGTGAGCAGGATGCCGCCCAGTACGCCGCAGCGGTAGGTAAAGCTGACGATCCCGTTTTCCTCGTCGGTGCGGATGGAGTCCCGGCGCACCAGCCCCTTCCGGGCCAGTTCATCCAGTTCCGCAAGGGCCGAGGTGAGCCGTTCTTCCCGGGACATCTGCTCGTATTCGTCGCTGCCGGTCAGGGCCGTCACAGCGGCGTCTGCCTGCTGCATCTCGGCGGCATCGCCCGTGGTGAGGGTAGACTTTGCCGTATCCTGCACCTCGCCCGCTCCGTCTGCCGCCCATGCGGCGGGAGCCAGCACAGCCGTCAGCACCAGTGCCAGTGCGCAGACCGCGCACAAAATTCGATGGCGTTGTTCCTTCATGTAAAAACTGTTCCTCCAAGAACGCCGGGGACCGGCCATTTACCGCCCCGGTACGTCTCATTTTAGAGGGCATATCGGCCTTTGTCAAGCGTTCTGCGCCGATTTTGCAAAGCTGTCACAACCGGCCATCTTGCGCGCCTCTCTCCCCTGCTGTATAATAAGGTATATTGGGGGATCATGCCCGGCTGTGAGGCGGGGTTTTGAGGAAGCTGTTTTCGTAAGCGGAGTGCAACGCTCAGAAAACGGCTTCCTAAGGATACAGAAAGGTGGTGCTTTTTTGGAAAGCATTCAGCGATATTGGAAACGGACAGACAAGATGTACCTGCTGCTCTGCCTGTTCAGCAGCGTGATGGCGGTACTGGCGCTGTCGTCGTGGGCGGCGAAGCAGGGCAGCGGCTTTGCCGTGGATGAGCTCACCGGCCAGATCACCGGCATCGGCGACTACCGCCGGGCCGTGGTGCAGGCGGGTGCAGCGGCCATCGGCATCCTGGTGGCCATCCTTCTGTCCAACATCGACTACCGCAGCCTCGTCAATGTCTGGCCTGTCCATGTGGTGCTCACATGGGGCCTCGTGCTGCCCACGCTGGTCATCCGCAATGTGACCATCGGCCCGCTGACCATTGGCTACAACGCGGGCGACACCGACAACTATTCCTGGTACAAACTGGGCGGCTTCACTTTCCAGCCTACCGAGCTGGCAAAGATAAGCTTCATCCTTACCTTCGCCATGCATCTGAACAATGTCCGCAGCCGCCTCAATGAGCCGAAAGAACTGGGCAAGCTGCTGCTCCATCTCTTCGTGCCGATCGGCATCATCCACATCCAGGGTGACGACGGTACGGCCATCATCTACGGCATCATCGGCTGCTGTATGCTTTTTGCCGCCGGGCTGAGCTGGAAGTATATCATCGGGGCCTTCGCTGCCCTCGCAGCGGCGGCAGCGGTGGCCTTCGCCTTCTTCAGCGACAAGATCGGCAAGGGCTACCAGTGGTACCGCATCCTTGCGGTCATCGACCCCAACAACGAGACGGGCTGGGCGCCCAGCGAGACGGTCTGGAAGAACATCATCTACCAGCAGCAGCGGGGCGAGATCGCCATCGGCTCGGGCGGCATCTTCGGCAACGGCTTCTTCGATGGCCGCTACTACAGCGTCCCCAACGCCCACAATGACTTCATCTTCAGCTGGATCGGCAACGCGGCAGGCTTCGTGGGCTGCTGCGTGGTGCTGGGCGTGCTGCTGGCCATCATCATCAAGACCTTCGCCACCGGAGCACACAGCGAGGATATGCTGGGCTCCTTCATCTGCGCAGGCATCGGCGGCGCGTTCATGGCCCAGATATTCGTCAACGTCGGCATGAACCTCCGCCTCCTGCCGGTCATCGGCGTCACCCTGCCCTTCTACTCGGCGGGCGGCAGCTCGGTGCTCATGCTGTATATCTGCGTGGGGCTGGTGCTGTCGGTGTATATGCACAATACGAAAAAACTGTTTGGTTAAGTCTCTCTCAGAACAGGCGCTGTCGTTCAGCGCCTGTTTTTGTTTTCCGGCCAGATCTCCAAAAGTCTTGCAACACGACAGAAGTCGTGATAGAATATTCAGGTATTTTATCTATATTCTTTTGACTTTTTCAGGAGGTCCCATGAAGCATCAATCTCTCTCCAAAGTCCTCAAGCGTCTCGCCTGCGTGCTGGCGGCGCTGGTCATCGCACTGGCCGTCGCCGTGTTCGCCCTCTGGCACAACGAGCTGGCCACCCTCTCGTCCCTCAAAAAGCTCTCTGACCGCGACGAAGCCCACCGCGACGGTGCAGTTTACCAGCTCAACGTCTCGGGCGGCTACTACTTCGACGATTTCCTGGCCCAGGGCGGCGCATCCACTGACTCTGAGCTCATCTCTTTCATCACCCAGAGCATCACCAAGGGCATCATCCCCATGAACATCAAGACCAGCACCATCGCCTGCTCGGCCTTTACCGCAGACACCCAGAGCGGCGACCGGGTCTTTGGCCGCAACTATGACTTCTCAGCCACCAACACCGCCATCGTCTACACGAACCCCGGTAAGGGTCGTCACGCCTCCTACTCCACCATCGACCTGAGCTTCCTCGGCCTCGACAAGGACAAGGACGTAGAGAGCCTCGGCCAGAAAATCCTGACCCTCGCGGCCCCCTATGTGCCGCTGGACGGCATCAACGACGCCGGTGTGGCCTGCGGCATCTTCATGTCCTATCAGGGCGAGGGCAAAGGCACCCCCACCGACACCCAGACCGACAAGCCCGACCTCACCTCCACCACCCTGCTCCGGCTCATCCTCGACTACGCCGACTCGGTGGAGGACGCCGTGGCGCTGGCCCAGCAGTACGACCTTCACGACTCGGCAAGCAGCTGCTTCCACTACATGGTGGCCGACTCCACCGGCCGCAGCGCCGTCCTCGAGTGGGTAGGTGCTGATGCCGACCACGACGCCGACGGCTCTCAGCGTCAGCTGAACGTCCTCTGGAACGACACCGACGCCCTCTCCGATTCCTCCGACTGGCAGGTGGTGACCAACTTCATCAAGACCCCCGGCTACTACGACGGCACTACCGTCGAGATGAAGGGCCTTGACCGCTACGAGCACCTTGCGGCTGCCCTGCGCCAGACCAACGGCGTCGTGGCTGACAAGAACGCTGCCATGGACCTGCTGGCTTCGGTGGGCCGCCGCACCTGGAACAACGACGACTCCAACAGCAACACCGTCCACAGCGTGGTCTACGATCTGACTGATAAGTCTGTTCTCTGGGTAGGCAATGAGCACTACGGCGAGGATGGGTATACATTTGAGTTTCAGCTTGGGGCGTAAAATGTAATTTTCCTGCGGTAAGCTTGACTTTTTTTGAATTTCGCATATACTGAAAGTGGAAATGCAAAGATTCCATTTGGCCTCACCAAAAAGAACAGGAGCTGCGTCCCGAAAGGATGCAGCTCCTGTTCTTTATATTATCTTACTTCAACACTGCGCCGAGGTTTGCGCTGGTGACCAAACGGGCGTAGCGGCTCAGCCAGCCGGTCTTGATGTTGGGCTCGGGAGCGACATACTTTGCCTTGCGCTCCGCCAGCACCTCATCCGAAACTTCCAGCGTGATGCTGGCGTTGGGGATGTCGATGTGGATGGTATCGCCTTCCTCAACAAGGCCGATGGGGCCGCCGGAAGCAGCCTCCGGGCTGACGTGGCCAATGGCAGCGCCGCGGGAAGCGCCGGAGAAGCGGCCATCGGTGATGAGGGCCACGGTCTTGTCCAGCTTCATGCCGGCCAGAGCAGAGGTGGGGTTGAGCATCTCACGCATACCTGGGCCGCCCTTGGGGCCTTCGTAGCGGATGACCACCACGTCGCCCGGGACGATCTTGCCCGCATAGATGGCGGCGATGGCCGTTTCCTCGCTGTTGAAGACGCGGGCCGGGCCGGAGTGCTCCTGCATCTCGGGGGCCACGGCGCTGCGCTTGACGACGCAGCCATCGGGGGCGATGTTGCCCCACAAAATCTGCAGACCACCGGTCTGAGAATAGGGATCATCGATGGGACGGATGGCCTTGTCGTTCAGGATGTGAGCGCCCTTGATGTTCTCGCCGAGGGTCTTGCCGGTGACGGTGGGGACATCGAGGTCCAGCAGGCCCTTCTTGGCCAGCTCTGCCTGCACGGCAGGGATGCCGCCGGCGGCGTAGAGGTCGGGCATGTGGGTGGGGCCTGCGGGGGCCAGATGGCAGAGGTTCGGGGTCTTGGCGCTTATCTCATTGAAAAGCTTCAGATCGATCGGCACACCGGCCTCGTAGGCGATGGCCAGCAGGTGCAGAACGGTATTGGTGGAGCAGCCCAGCGCCATATCGCAGGTCAGCGCATTGCGGATGGAGCGCTCGTTGATGATCTGGCGGGCGGTGATACCCTTCTTCACCATATCCATGACGGCCATACCGGCGTGTTTTGCCAGCTGCAGCCGCTTGGAGTAGACGGCGGGGATGGTGCCGTTGCCGGGCAGTGCGATGCCGATGGCCTCGCACAGGCAGTTCATGCTGTTGGCGGTGTACATGCCGGAGCAGCTGCCGCAGCTGGGGCAGCAGTTGCAGGTGCAGTCTTCCAGCTGCTCGTCGGTGATCATGCCGGCCTTATAAGCGCCCACGGCCTCGAACATCTTGGAAAGGCTGACTTCCTCGCCGCCGTAGGTGCCGGCCAGCATGGGGCCGCCGGAGCAGACCACGGCAGGCACATCCATGCGGACAGCGGCCATGACCATGCCGGGAACGATCTTATCGCAGTTAGGCACCAGCACCAGACCGTCCAGCTGATGAGCCATCAGCATGGTCTCCACGCTGTCGCAGATGAGCTCGCGGGAAGCGAGGCTGTACTTCATGCCTACATGGCCCATGGCGATGCCGTCGCAGACGCCGATGGCCGGGATGAGGATGGGGGTGCCGCCTGCCATCTGGACGCCTGCCTTGACGGCGTCGGCGATCTTATCCAGATTCATGTGGCCGGGGACGATCTCACTGTAGGCACTCACCACACCGATGAGGGGGCGGTCCAGCTCTTCCGGGGTGTAGCCCAGGGCGTAAAACAGGCTTCGGTTGGGCGCGCGCTCCGAGCCTTTGGTCACGTTGTCACTTCTCATTTTATCCTCCTGATACAAAAAAGCACCGGAATCAGCAGTTTTTCTGCTAAAACCGACGCTCTGGGATTCAACCTCTCAGTCTGCTTCGCAGACAGCTCCCCTACCGAGGGGAGCCTCTGGCGAAGAGATGAAGTTTTCCGGTATGCCAAGGCCTCCCCTCGCTAGGGCAACGACGACGACCGCCGCCGGTGGCGGAAGCAGGGAGGAGTTGTTGGGGCCGCGGTCAGCAATACGCAAGCAAAGCGAAGCGGATGCTGGGTACCGCAACCCGGACAATGGCACGGCGTTAGCCGTGACGGAGAGGTTTAGCCCGGAAGAAGAAATCGATACAGGAGGGAAATACCCAATGGTATATCGTATCTATGTTGAAAAGAAACCCGGCTTCGACGGCGAGGCCCAGAGCCTGCGCAATGAGCTCGTCTCCCTGCTGGGCATCAAGGAGCTGAACGGTCTGCGTCTGCTCAACCGCTACGACGTGGAGGGCATCGACGAGGCTCTGTTCGAGCAGTGCGTCCCCACCGTGTTCAGTGAGCCGCCGGTGGATAACACCTATGCCGAGCTGCCTGTCTCCGACGGCGTGTCTTTCGCCGTGGAGTATCTGCCCGGCCAGTTCGACCAGCGCGCCGACTCTGCCGCCGAGTGCATCCAGCTCATCAGCCAGGGCGACCGCCCGCTGGTGCGCTCTGCCCGCGTCTACCTGCTGGAAGGCACCCTGACCGATGAGCAGGTGGCTGAGATCAAGAAATACGTCATCAACCCGGTGGAGGCCCGCGAGGCTTCGCTGGACACCAAGGCTACCCTGAAGATGGAGTATCCCATCCCCACCGAAGTGGAGGTGCTGGACGGCTTCAACAAGCTGGATGAGGCAGGCCTGAAAAAGTTCATCGACGAGAAGGGCCTCGCCATGGACCTGGGCGACATCAAGTTCTGCCAGGAGTATTTCCGCTCGGAGAAGCGCGACCCGACCATCACCGAGATCAAGATGATCGACACCTACTGGTCGGACCACTGCCGCCACACCACTTTCGGAACCATTCTGGATGACGTCCAGATCGACGATGCCGTGGTGCAGGAGGCCTTCGACCGTTACATGGCCATGCGCGCCGACCTTGGCCGGGAGAACAAGCCCCGCTGCATGATGGACCTGGCTACCATCGGTGCCAAGGAACTGAAAAAGCAGGGCATCCTGAAGAACCTCGACGAGTCTGAGGAGATCAACGCCTGCACCGTGAAGATCAAGTGCGACGTCAACGGCAAGGACGAGGACTGGCTGTTCCTCTTCAAAAACGAGACCCACAACCACCCGACGGAGATCGAGCCTTTCGGCGGCGCTGCCACCTGCATCGGCGGTGCGATCCGCGACCCGCTGTCCGGCCGCAGCTACGTCTATCAGGCCATGCGCGTCACCGGCGCAGGCGACCCCCTCAAGCCCGTCAGTGAGACCCTGCCCGGCAAGCTGCCCCAGCGCAAGCTGGTGACCACCGCTGCCGCCGGTTATTCCTCCTACGGCAACCAGATCGGCCTCGCTACCGGTCAGGTGGATGAGATCTATCACCCCGGCTATGTGGCAAAGCGCATGGAGATCGGCGCTGTTGTGGGTGCAACGCCCGCTTCCCACGTCCGCCGCGAATGCCCCGCTCCCGGCGACGTCATCGTTCTGCTGGGCGGCCGCACCGGCCGCGACGGCATCGGCGGTGCCACCGGTTCCTCCAAGGCCCACAAGCTGGACAGCCTCGAGCACTGCGGTGCTGAGGTCCAGAAGGGCAACGCCCCCATCGAGCGCAAGCTGCAGCGCCTGTTCCGCCGCGAGGACGCCTGCAAGATGATCAAGCGCTGCAACGACTTCGGCGCCGGCGGCGTCTCTGTCGCCATTGGCGAGCTGGCCGACGGCCTGTATATCGACCTGAACAAGGTCACCAAGAAGTATGACGGCCTCGACGGCACTGAGCTGGCCATCAGCGAGAGCCAGGAGCGTATGGCCGTGGCTCTGGCCCCTGAGGACGTGGACAAGTTCATCTCCATCGCCACCGAGGAGAACCTTGAGGCCACCCCCGTGGCAAAGGTCACCGAGGAAAAGCGCCTGAACATGGTGTGGAACGGCAAGTCCATCGTCAACATCAGCCGCGAGTTCCTGAACTCCAACGGTGCAGAGAAGCAC
>OGII01002351.1_pt1 | contig 11204 bp, 9 predicted proteins | sample 1571701 | NCBI WGS metagenome assembly OGII01 (sample SAMEA2581950, study PRJEB24529) | metagenome | biome: Human gut stool | place: China | collected 2011
ATAAATTGCCATACCTGCTGTAACTGATCCTCCAGGGCTGTTGATATACATATGTATATCCTTCCCCGGATCCTCAGATTCAAGGAATAACAACTGTGCTACAACTGTACTTGCAACTGCATCATTAATCTCTTCACCTAAAAATATAATTCTGTCTTTTAATAATCTTGAATAAATGTCGTATGAACGTTCTCCTCTTGAATTCTGTTCAATGACATAAGGTACTAATGCCATATTCAATACCTCCTAATATAACTTAAAACTATTTTGCTTTAGAAGTTACAAACTTAGCAGCCTTTTTTAAGCAAATGTCATTTCTAAGGTTCTTCTTATCATCGTCTGACAATAACTCTGCAACCTTTTCTTTTTCCATCTGATATCTTGTAGCCATATCTTCTAATTCTTTTTCGAATTCTTCATCTGTAGCTTCAATCTTTTCAGCCTTAACTACTTCTTCAAGAACTAAGCTTGATTCGATTCTAGCCTTAGCCTGTGGCTTAACCTGTTCTAATAACTGTTCTACAGTTGAACCTGTAAACTGCATATACTGGTCAAATGAAATACCCTGCATAGCAATGTTCTGAGCAAATTCTTCAACCATCTGCTGGCTCTGAGCTTCAATCATCTTTTCAGGAATATCCATTTCTGAATCATTAACGATTGCTTCAATTACCTTGCTTTCCTTATCAGCTTCAGTTTCCTGTGCTTTCTTTTCTTCAAGATTCTTCTTAATGTCTGCCTTGTATTCATCTAATGTATCAAATTCTGAAACATCCTTTGCAAATTCATCATCAAGCTCAGGAAGTTCTTTTGACTTGATTTCGTGAATTTTGCATTTAAATACTGCTTCTTTACCAGCAAGTTCTTGAGCATAATCTTCAGGGAATGTTACATTAACATCAAATTCTTCTTCAGCCTTGTGGCCTGCAACCTGATCTTCAAAGCCAGGAATAAATGAACCTGAACCGAGTTCAAGAGGATAATTTTCGCCCTTGCCGCCTTCAAATGCAACACCGTCAACAAAACCTTCAAAATCAATTTCAGCTGTATCACCCATTTCAGCAGCCCTGTCTTCAACAGAAACAAGGCGTGAATTACGATCACGCATATTTTCGATTTCTTTGTCAACATCTTCATCTGTTGCTTCGCTTGGAAGCATTGTAGCTTTAAGGCCTTTATAGTCACCGAGTTTAACCTCAGGATAAACTGTAACTTTCATTTTCATTTCAACGCCTTCGCTCTTGCTCATAACAGGAACATCAAGGTCAAACGGAGTATCAACAGTTCTAAGACCTGCTTCTTCAATTGCAGCTGTAACAGCTTGCGGATATACGATTTCAAGAGCTTCTTCATAAAATGCGCCCTCACCGTAAACCTTTTCAATCATACCCTGTGTAGCCTTACCCTTACGGAAGCCAGGAATTTGGATTGACTTTCTCTGCTTCATATATGCAGATTTGCAAGCATCTGTAAACACCTCAGGAGTTACAGTAACTTCGATTTCATAAACATTTGTATCTACTTTATTAGATGATTTAAGTGCCATGATAATGACCTCCTAATATTGTGGTATTGTCGGGGATTTCCCTCCCACCAGCCGGCACAATGCCAGCCTAGTTTGCTGTTACATTTTCTTCACTTCAGTGAAGTTCAGTTCAACCGGAGTCTCCCGGCCGAACATTTCGACGCTGATCGTAAGGGTTTTCTTGCTCTCATTGATCGACTTGATCGCACCGATTGTATCCTTCCAGGCGCCGGCAGTTACTGCCACCATATCGCCAATCTCGAAGTCTACTGCAAGCTCTGTCTTGTTGAATCCAAGGCTCTCCATCTCTGCATCGCTTAACGGTACAGGTTTGGAACCCGGTCCTACAAAGCCAGTTACACCGCGCGTATTGCGAACCACATACCATGTATCATCGTTCATGATCATGTGAATCAGCACATAGCCTGGAAACATTTTCTTGTCTGCCAGCTTCTCTACGCCGTTTTTGAGCTCTGCTACTTCCAGCATCGGGACGGACACTTCCAGGATCTGATCCTGAAGGTTACGGTTCTCGATCGTCTTCTCAATGTCAACTTTTACCTTGTTCTCGTAGCCTGAATAGGTATGAACTACATACCACTTTGCTTCTGACATCTTATCACCCTCGCCTTAGTTAAATAATGAAGCTGAGGCCCCATTTGATGATGAAATCAAGGATTGCGATAACCGCGCCCAGCAAGATGCTGATTACTGTCACCGAAACCGTCTGTTTCACAACCGTCTCCTGGTCGGGCCATACGATCTTCTTGAACTCAGCTTTAAAACCCTTGAAAAAACTCTTGACCGGAGCTTTTTCAGTTCCTGCAGCCTCTCCCATAGTTCACACTCCTTATTTGGTCTCTTTGTGCAAAGTATGAGTCTTGCAGAATCTACAATACTTCTTAGTTTCCATGCGGTCCGGATGGGTCTTCTTATCCTTCGTCATGTTGTAGTTACGTTGTTTGCAAACCGTACATGCCAGTGTAATCTTTGTGCGCACGACTTCCACCTCCACTTAAATTTTCGTTGTTTTTCAGTCTCTTCTTTCCCTGCTCTCTGCTTCGCCGGACTCCGGCAAAATTTGAGCATAAAAAAAAGACCTAAGCTCTTCCATTCGCCACATTACTATATCACACGAAAAGTAATCCGTCAACCTTTATTTTATTAGGCTTTTCCCCTGTTTTTGTTTATGCTTTTCGTTTCTATTTTTTCTTTCCCGGGATTGCAAGACCGAGTTGGACGAGAATCGCCCAGAGATACGGAGCGCCAAAACAGTTGAGCGCCTTCGGTCCGCAGATCTCATGGTTCTGATCCGCAAGAATCCTCGCAAACGCCCCGCAGACAGTCGCGCGGGTGATTGATTTTGATCTGCGGTCGACAAACATCTCTCCGCCCCGGATCTGGTAGGTAAACGCAAGATGTTTTGCCGTGAAAAACACCTCTCCCTGATGAGCCACAAGCCACTCCCAAAATTCGGCATCCGTTTTAGGAGAGCGATCCTCATTCCCATTTTCACTCATACATTTTTCCATCCCTCTATTATCATTTTTTGCAGACATATTTTTTCTTTTCACGAGTATAGCGCACTTTATCGCCCTATACAACTATAACTGTGGAATTCTTTTTATCTGGCTATTCTCAGTTACACCTATACGGGCTCCGCAATCTTCTCACTATCTTCCTTTTCCAATACAGATTGCGAGAAAATAAATACGCTTCACCCCTGCTTTTTTGAGGATACGACTGCACGCTTCCACGGTGCTTCCTGTTGTATAAATATCATCTATTATAATCACGGATTTTGGAATTTTGTCCGAAACGGACGGATGGAGGGCAAATGCCTCCTGAAGATTTTTTAATCGCTGAGACGGACCGAGGTCTCTCTGCGGAAGTGTTTTCTTTTTTCGGACCAGAAGTTTCGTATCAACCGGAAGTCCCCAGCAGTCCGACAACCGTTCTGCGAGCTCTTCTGCCTGGTTAAAACCACGTTCTCGTCTTCTCGACGAATGAATCGGAACCGGCACGAGTGCCTCAGCTCCCCAGACCCGCACTCTCTTCGCAAACCGAATATTCATCGCCTGTGCATAAAAATCAAGATACTCCCGGCGATTCTTATACTTGATCGATGCCATTGACCACCGCGCCGTCTCATTGTAATTCAAGAGCGATGCACCCGAATCAAACGTTTTTGGACGACGCATACAGTCTGGACAGTACTCCCCCTGTCGATCCGAAATCTCTTTTCCGCATTTCTTGCAACAGGGTTCCCTCACCGGCGAGAGCGCTCTAACGCACTCCGGACAGATTTTTTCTCCATATGGCTCCACAATCTCCCCACAGACGGGACAGCGTCTCGGAAAGAGCAGGTTTAAGAGCGGTTCTGCCTGACCGCTCCTCAACCATTTTTTTCCTACTTTTGATATGTTTTTTATTTTATCCTCCCCCTGTCTTTACCAAATTTATTATCTTCATTATGTCTGTCCGATTTATTTTTATCACCTGTTTTATTTGTCTAATTATTACGTTATTACAATTTATACAAGCATTTAGCTCTTCCATTTTTTTCAAAGTTCTCTTCTGCACAGATTCTACTCAAGCTCGGTCTCCATGACTTCCCGGATTCTCTGTTTCAGCCCCGTATATCGCTGTTGCTCGGTGTCATTGTTGACCATCGCCTGAAATGTTTCTGGAATTCCGACCAGGCAGACACACTTTCTCGCTCTCGTGACAGCCGTGTAGATCAGATTTCTCGTCATCAACATTCTCGGACCGGAATGAACCGGGATAATGACTGCCGGATACTCACTTCCCTGAGATTTGTGGATTGTGATTGCATATGCAAGTTCCAGCTCCTCAAGCTGTTTAAATCCGTATTCCACCATTTTTCGCTCATCAAACTCCACGGTAACCGTATCCGCAAAACGATTGATCTCCCGGATGATGCCGATATCCCCATTAAACACTCCCGTGCCGGATTCCACCGGAATTCCGCGCGAACTGCGGATCTCCCACTCGATCTGGTAGTTGTTCTTGATCTGCATGACCTTATCACCGACACGGTAAACGGTTCCCCCGGACTCTTTCTCCGCCTTGTTCTCAGACTTTGGATTCAGATATTCCTGAAGAATCGTGTTGAGTCTCTCCACGCCGAGAGCACCCCGGCGCATCGGTGTCATAATCTGAATGTCAAACGGATCTGCCTGAACATAATTGGGAAGTTTCTCCCGAATTAATGTGATCATCGCACTGATGATCGCATCCGGGTTCTCCCGGCGAATAAACAGAAAATCCTTGCTTCGTTTTCCGAGTGGAATCTGCTCTCCATCATTGATGCGATGTGCATTAACAATGATGTCGCTCTCCTTTGCCTGGCGGAAAATTCGCGACAGTTTCACGACATTGAATGCGCCCGATGCGATCATATCACGAAGCACATTTCCCGGTCCGACACTCGGAAGCTGGTTCACATCACCGACAAGAATCAGTCTTGTCCCCGGATTGATTGCCCGCAAAAGCGCGTGCATCAGATAGACATCGACCATCGAAGTCTCATCGATAATGATTGCATCGGCATCGAGCGGATTTTCCTCATTTCGCTCAAAATGCATCCCCATCGTTCCACCATTCTCGTCTGGAACTCCGTTGAGTTCGAGAAGGCGATGTATCGTCTTTGCCTCATATCCGGTTGCCTCCGTCATTCGTTTCGCCGCGCGCCCTGTCGGTGCGCCAAGCAGGATCTCCATCTCCTCTTCCTCAAAATACCGAATGATCGTGTTGATCGTCGTTGTCTTTCCGGTTCCCGGTCCTCCGGTGATAATTAGGAGTCCACTGTTGACCGCCTCAATCACCGCCTGAATCTGAAGTTCATCTGCCTCGATATGCTCTTCTGCACAGATCTTTTTTAAGCGCTTGCGAATCGCCTTTTCCGGCTCATTTCCACGAATATTCAGATCATGAAGCATCCTCGCAGAATTCAGCTCCGTGTAATAATACTGGGAGGCGTAAACATGACATGATTCCTGCCCATCCTCATTGAGCTTCACAACGATCTTCTTCTCCATCTGAAGATCCATCAAATGTTTTTCCATTGACTCAATATTGACATGGAGGAGTTCAGAAGCCCCGCGCAGAAGCTCCTCCTTTGGCAGATAGGTATGACCGCTTGCAACCGACTGCTGAAGCGTGTAGAGCAGACCACTCCGGATTCTAAAATCCGAGTCCGTGAAAATTCCTGACTGACGCGCAATCTCATCCGCCATCTTAAATCCGATTCCCTGAATATCATCCGCCAGACGATACGGATTTTCCCGAATAATTCCATAGAGTCGCGCACCGTACTCCTTATAGATTCGCAGAGAGAGATTCATTGAGATGCCATACTCCTGAAGAAACATCATCGCCTCTCGCATCTCCTTCTTCTCCTCCATCTGCTCGGAGATCGAGATCGCCATCTTCTCGCTGACACCCTTGACTTCCGCAAGACGCTCCGGCTCCTCCTCGATGATGCGAAATGTATCCGCCTTGAACCGTTTTACAATTCTTGCAGCTAACGCACCTCCGACCCCCTTGATTGCGCCCGATCCCAAATAGCGCTCCATCGAGGCAGTGTCCTCCGGCGCCTTCATCTCATAGTGCTCCACCTGAATCTGATCACCGTAGACCGGATGTGCCACCTCGCGTCCAGTAGCTTCTATGTAGTCTCCCTCCCCGATATAAGGAAAGGTTCCAACAAGAATATAGTCCTCCCCATCCGCAAATACACTCAAAATCGAGTATCCGTTGTCCTCATTGCGAAATTTGATTTTTTCCACATAACCCTTAACTGTTGCCATAAATTCTCCGTCCTGAAATTTCAGTCCATATCTGATTTCCTGCCCCAAAAAGCAGAAATTTTAATCACAGATAGATACTCCTATCCAAATAAAATCACAGAATCATCAAACGTGTCCTCTGGGCGTCCTTAATACATACATAAACGAAAATCCCGCATCCATCATACTACGGATACGGGATCTCCCCTTCTTCCACAACAGGAAATCGACCTGGTCGTCCTTCGTATTCTCAGGACTTCCTAGTATTCCTGTGGCTTAGAATCACCATGCTGAAACTCAATAAATTTTCCAGTTCCAATTGCCACTGCGGTCAACGGATCTTCCGCAACAACGGTGGTAATTCCGGTCTTCTCCTCGATCAGCTGATCAAGACCGTTGAGCAGAGAGCCACCACCGGTCATCACAATACCGCGGTCAAAGATATCTGCTGCAAGCTCCGGCGGAGTGCGCTCGAGCACATTGTGAACGGCATCCACGATCTGAATTGCCGGCTCACGAAGAGCTTCTAACGTCTCCTCAGAGGTAACCACAATCGTCTTCGGGAGTCCTGTCACAAGGTTTCTTCCTCTTACTTCCATCGTCAGAACTTCCGGACGACGGTAAGCGGAACCAATGTTGATCTTGATTTCCTCTGCGGTTCTCTCACCGATCAGAAGATTGTGTTTCTTTCTCATATAACGAACAAGTGCCTCATCAAAATCATCACCGGCGATCTTGATCGATGTGCTTACTACGGTTCCACCCAAAGAAATCACAGCGATATCTGCGGTACCGCCTCCGATATCAACGATCATATTTCCGCATGCCTTGGAAATATCAATTCCGGCTCCAATTGCAGCCGCAACCGGCTCCTCGATGATCGATACCTCACGCGCGCCTGCCTGATAAGTTGCATCTTCTACCGCCTTGCGCTCTACCTCAGTTGCTCCGCTCGGAATGCAGACAGCAATGCGCGGTTTGCGCAGGGTACGCTTGCCGACAGCCTTGTTGATGAAGTACTTCAGCATCTTTTCTGTTACGGTATAATCAGAAATAACACCCTGGCGCAGTGGACGTACTGCGATGATATTACCCGGAGTTCTTCCGATCATCAGACGCGCCTCTTCACCGATTGCCATGATCTTATTGCTGTCACGATCAATCGCAACAACGGACGGCTCCTTGAGAACAACGCCTTTTCCTCTTATATATACCAAAATGCTCGCCGTACCTAAATCGATACCGATGTCATTAGACACTAACATCTCTTTTCCTCCTGTTTGCTTCCTCACAAATCCTATTCGCACAAATATTCCAGATTAATCTCTCTTATTATATACAATCGCGTCCCTTTTTGAAAGGGTTTTTTTATTTTTTATTATGTTTATACATTTTTTATCGTGCCGACACATTTTAGTCACAATTATTTTTTATACTTTAAGTACATTATCCGAAAGGGTAATGGAACCTTTGTTTCAAGTGCATACTTGAAATTACAAAGCTTTTTCATACTCATACCTGCCAGGGGCGATCCTGGCAGGCCCCCCTAAAAACCATTTTCTTTTATTTGTATACCTACCATTCCCAAATCTGCCGGGTGGACGAGCGAAACGTTCACCCGGCAGACTTTTTATACTCTTTTTTATTATCTTATATTAGGTAATGGTCTCCCTGTATTCTCTTTCTTACATTTTTTTCTTTGCCTCAGCATGATAGCCTGCTAGTTCAATCTCGTATCTCAATATTTTCCCTCAGCCTGACGAAAGCTCTGCGCATAACGAATACATCCATCCATTCCAGAAATGCATGGGAATTGATCGGTCTGCACGCACTATCCTCAGACACTTTCATCTGCTGATGTCACGCATTTTTGCACAACAAAACTTCCGGAATCTCGCTTTCATACACAACTACTCGCTCATCCAGATCGGGATATGGCGCATCCGCACGGAACGCTGAGTCTGAAACGCCTCATCCGTATCGTATGTCACACCGAACTTTGCGGTGCCACTTCAGAATTTTTCCTGACACGAAACTTCCTATATAACAAAATCACGCGCCAAGTCGATGCTTGCGTCGACTTGAACTTCTTATAACTCAACTAAAGTACTGAACCGTTATGAACACTCAGATTTTTTGATTTTCAGATAACCGTTTTCCGGTCATGATTTTACACAGACTGATTTCTTAATAATTAAATCTAAATCTTTTTACTGCAAAAACTCACTCAAATACATCTTACCCATCTATCCATTTGCCATGCCAGACATCGCACACCTCTCATCTTCCGCATTTATCTTGACGCTAACCTGATTTTTCACAGACCAACATCCCTTTGCGGACATTCGATTTGCTTTTTCTGCATGCAAAACACACTGCTCCCAAACTGTTTCAAACTTTTATTAAATAATAAAATAATGAAACTCCCAATTATGAATGATAACGGATTCAGACAATCTCTGACGTTCAGATCCTCAAGATTTTCGGATACGCAACAGATATGATAGCACAGGAACCGGCAGATTGCAACTGTTTTTCTCTGTCAAAAAATCCACTGCCACTCATGCCCCGGTTATCGTTCATGCGTTGCAAAAACTATATCATATGAGATAAAGAGGCAGAACCTGCCCGCCATCCACTCTGAGTCACAAAAAAACGCTCAGAGATGACAGCTGGCAAATTCTAAACTTCTTTCTCCTGTTTCTTAATCAATCTTTCTTTTTTTCTCTTATTATTTAACCTCTGAGACAGAACTCACTGCAATCCACAACGCGGGTTGCCAGTCCCTCATAGAATTCCGGCTCATGGCAGATCAGAAGAATACTGCCCTTGTATGCCTTCAGCGCCCGCTTAAGTTCTTCCTTTGCCTCCACATCGAGATGGTTTGTCGGCTCGTCGAGAAGCAGGACATTGGTCTCACGGTTCATCAGCTTGCACAGACGCACCTTTGCCTGCTCACCACCGCTGAGCACACGCACCTGACTCTCGATATGCTTCGTTGTCAGACCGCATTTTGCAAGAGCGGAACGCACCTGATACTGGGTGTACGACGGGAATTCCTTCCAGATCTCCTCGATACAGGTCGTCGTGTTGCCCGGAGCCATCTCCTGTTCAAAATATCCGGTATAGAGATAATCTCCAAGTTCCACACTGCCAGAGAGAGACGGGATCAGTCCAAGAATACTTTTCAAGAGAGTTGTCTTTCCGATTCCATTTGCTCCGCGCAGAACAACTTTCTCCCCGCGCTCCATCATCAGATTCACCGGTTTCGTCAGCGGTTCGTCATAACCAATCACAAGATCCTTCGTCTCAAAAATCAGCTTTCCGGAGGTTCTCGCCTCCATAAACTGAAACTCTGGCTTCGGCTTCTCCTTCGCAAGCTCAATGACTTCCATCTTGTCGAGCTTCTTCTGACGGGACATCGCCATATTTCTCGTTGAGACGCGCGCCTTATTTCTCGCAACAAAATCCTCAAGTTCCGCAATCTCCTGTTGCTGACGCTTGTAAGCCGCCTCAAGCTGGGCTTTCTTTGCCGCATAAACCTCCTCAAAGTGGTGGTAATCACCCACATAGCGGTCGAGTTTCTGATTCTCCATATGGTAAACAAGGTTGATAACGCTGTTCATGAACGGCACATCGTGAGAAATCAGGATAAACGCATTTTCATACTCCTGAAGATAGCGCTTGAGCCATTCAATATGCTGTTCATCGAGATAGTTTGTCGGCTCGTCGAGAAGCAGAATATCCGGCTTTTCAAGCAACAGCTTGCCGAGAAGAACCTTGGTTCTCTGACCTCCAGACAATTCCGACACATCCTTATCCAATCCGATCTCAAGCAGTCCGAGTGCGCGCGCAACCTCCTCAACCTTACTGTCAATGATATAAAAATCGTGTGCCATCAGAAGATCCTGAATCGTGCCAAGCTCCTCCATCATCTCATTCATCTCATCCTCAGATGCCATACCCATTCGGTCACAGATCTCATTCATCTGAGTTTCCATCTCGAACAGATAAGAAAATGCGCTCTTCAGGACATCGCGGATTGTCATCCCCTTCTCAAGAACCGTATGCTGGTCAAGATAACCGGCGCGAACGTGCTTCGCCCACTCAACTTTTCCCTCATCAGGCTGAAGTTTTCCAGTGATAATGCTCATGAACGTAGATTTTCCCTCTCCGTTCGCGCCGACAAGTCCAATGTGCTCTCCTTTTAAAAGTCGGAAGGAAACATCCTGAAAAATTGCGCGGTCTCCAAATCCGTGGCTGAGATGTTCAACATTTAAAATACTCAAATTTCTTTCTCCTTTTTTTATTCATTCATGCACGTTCCCATGAAATCTCCTCATGACTGATTCCATAAGAACACCCGTTACTATCCACGCATTGCACAAACAGTAACAAACTTTTCGTCTTGTTTGATTCCTGCCTACTTTTTTATTTTTATAAACAGGAACAGAGTATGACCCGCACATTCCTCCATGATCCAGCATATTCTGATTCCAACACGGCTTTCAAGAGGAGACTGGCATGGTCCTTCCGCTCACCTATTTAAAATCCGGCGAGGAAGGGCGCGTAGTCTGGATTGCCAGCGATCTGCTTATGCGCCAGCGCCTTGCAGATCAGGGGATTGCTCCGGGAGCCTGCCTGATCTGCGTTCTGAAACCGACCCGTTACGGAATGAGTGCCTATCGGATCAACAAATCCGTTATCGCACTGCGTCGGGAGACAGTCGGTGAAATCTTTGTGGAATTATAAGACAAGACATTGCTGATCCGATTACTTCAGACCCGGACGCTCCATCGTTACTGTTCACGCTTTGCGCAAACAGCAACGGATTTTGCCGATGCTTCGCATTCCAAATCGGCAAAATC
>OGII01002355.1_pt1 | contig 11185 bp, 9 predicted proteins | sample 1571701 | NCBI WGS metagenome assembly OGII01 (sample SAMEA2581950, study PRJEB24529) | metagenome | biome: Human gut stool | place: China | collected 2011
AAAGCAGTCAATCCTAAGACTAACTGCTTTGTGTGTATGGATATGAAATTGTCAAGTTAGAAACTGTTTATTTTTTCTTTTTAGGTTTTGGCGTTGGTAGTTCATCATACATCACATCAAATAACCCCGTCAGAAAATCTTTATTATCAACTTCTTCCACCAATAACATTTCTTTGGCGTTTTCGTATGGAATTTCATAAGTAACTGTCGGCATATAAGAAATTGCAGACTTTGTTGGTTTTACAAGTAACCTATCATCATATATACCGCCAACGATTTTTCCACGATAATAAATAATAAATTCTCCCATCATTGCACGATATGTTATTTCTTGTAATTCTGATAATTGTTCTAAAACAAATTGTAAATAATCTTTACTTGAAGCCATTTCCAACCCTCCAATCTTGAATTTTATTATTCCAATGCTTTCTTTAAGTCCAGAACAAATTGCTTTTGTTGTTTTTTCAAATAGGTTTTTACAAAAGGTTTCATAAACCACTTTTTAGGTATCACATTTTCTGTAAAGTCTATTTGTGTTTCATTCCCTTTGTCTATAAAAACACCAATCCAATGACCTTTCATGTTGCTATTCTCCATATCAAATTCCCAGCGTTTATATGGTTCTGCAACGGTAACGGTAAATGTAGTAGCATATCCATTTTTTGTGTATTCAATAAATTGTTTGTCATTTATTATTTCTGTTTTGCTCAAATCACTTCGCCATGAGTTATATTTATCAACAGCTAAAACAATGTTCCAAACTTTTTGAATATCATTACTAATAATTGTATTTATATTTGAAATTGCCACTTTTTCATTTCCCCTTTTCAAACTGGAATTTGTCTTACAACAATTTATATATGCATAAAAAGCAATATATTTATGAAAACACCCTAAATCCAAAATTTACTCAATTCATTTTTTCCTTACATAAAATGTTCTCGTATATTTCACTTCCTCACCAAGTGTTTCCCCTATCAAAACTTCAAAATCATTGATATCAAATTCTGGAAAGAATGTATCTCCATCTTCAATATTTAAATCTACTTCTGTGATATACATTTTATCTACTATTTGCAAAGCTTCCTTAAATAGTCCATATCCACCAGATATGTATACATCTCGTCCTTTAGCCAATAATAATGCATCTTCTAATGATTTAACTGAAACTAAATTATCTCCTTGATACTCTGTTGTGGTGGAAACAACAATATTCATTCTATTAGGCAACGGATGACCGATTTCTTCATAAGACTTTCGCCCCATAATAACCACATTACCCGTTGTTAACTCTCTAAATTGCTTTTGTTCTCCCTTTATTTTCCATGGTATATTACCATTCTTGCCTATAACATTATTCTTTGACCTCGCAACAATCAAACCTATCATCTATTTCATCCTCCATAATATGATGTCGTACCTGTGATTCCATCAAGTGCACCACATCTTAACAAACTCAAAATTATCTCGAACTAACCAGCTCGACAAATTGATACGTGAACAATCGGCGTCAGGACAGAGAAAAAAACAGCTTACCATCTTTTGATAGCTGCCCTTTTCTCTGGACTGCACACCGATTTTTACCGATTGAACAAAATTGCGTCACTCCAGCTGATACAGTATGGAGTTTGAATCGATTTTCTTCTTGATTTTACCAAAGAATCTATACATTGGAAACTGATTCCAGCATATATTCAAAAATAGTAACCTGTCTTATCGAATGAAGGGTGCACTTAATAAGCCTTCATTCAGACGGCTGTTTTTCAGTATTCAAATGACTTCGCTCAAGTCAACATGTAGTGTCCTCGAAGCGATAGCGAAAGAAGATTTCCACCACAGGCTTCACACTTACAGATATCCTTTTTGTAAAGGATCATCAGCTTTTCCGCACAGGTTTTGCCTCGGAGTTTTGAAATATATTGAATGCAGTTGAGAAGCTTCCGGCAGTGTGCCATCTTTTCTTTCTTGTTCCTGCAGGAAAGCAGGCCATAGTGGCGAATTCGGACAAAACCTTTAGGGAGCACATGCATCAGAAACATTCGCAGAAACTCTGTTCCTTTGATGGTTTGCTCGATATATTTACCACCATTTTTGTAATCCTTTACGAGATAGGTAACAGTCTCATCTGTCATACTGACGATTCTACGATTACTGATAGCGATACGATGAGTGTAACGGCCAAGGTACCGGATCACAGAATTAGCTCCATTGAATGCCTCTTTCGTATATACAACCCAGTTCTTATCGTAGAGGGAATTCAGTAAAACTTTGAATTCATAATGATTTTTTAAATGTGCAGCTGTTCCATGATACTCAAGTTTTTTTTCTTCCCAGAGTTGTTTCAGCTCACAAAGATAATACTTTTTGAAGACGGCAGACATGACCTTAACCGGAAAGAAAAACTTCTTTCCTTTATCCTTCCACTTGTTTGCAGCATCAAGTCCACCGCCAAGAACAATGGTGTGGAGATGAGGATGATAATTCATCCTGGAGCCCCAGGTATGAAGTACGCAGATATATCCAATCCTTGCTCCAAGATGCTTCGGATCCGCAGACAGTTCTTCCATTGTTTGATGTGCTGCATGGTACAAAGCATCATAAAGGAGTTTCTGATTTGAATAAATCAGGGAATATAATTCTTCAGGAACTGTAAAAACCGTATGAAAGTATGGAACATCCAGTACATTTTCCTGCTGTTTGTCAATCCATTCATCGACCTCCATTCCTTGACACATGGGGCAGTGACGGTTCTTGCATGAATTATAATGAATATATTTCTTGTGACAGTTTTCGCATTCGCTTAAATTGGCTCCCATTTCAAGAGTATGGCATTTGGAGATACACAGTGCCGTTAGCTGCTGTTGGGGAGAAAAGTTGTGTGTCTCACAGTATTGCGGAAGAAATCGATGGAATACATCCTGAATGGTGATGTCATGATTCATTTGCATCACCTGCGTTTCTCTTAGATTTATGTCCTCGTCTTTTCTTGACAGGATGATCAAGCGGACTCTTTATTCCCATAACAGTTTTATTTGATATGTGGATGTATACCTGTGTTGATTCCAGACAGCGGTGTCCAAGCATTGCTTGTACATAGTTGATAGGGACACCTTGTTCAATCATGTGACTTGCAAAGGAATGGCGAAGCGTATGCGGATGTGCTTCAATGCCCGCTGTTTTTCCTACTGCCCTGAGCATGATTTCAACACCACTCACTTTTAGTGGTTCATGAGGAGCATCTAAAGAAACAAAAAGATACTCTCTTTTTACCGGATAACTTCTCCAGTATTCTTTTAGTAAATCAAGGGCTCTTTCTGAAAGAATCGTCCATCTGTCACGATGATTCTTCCCTTTGGAAATATATACCTGCATAGTGCTCATATAGATATCTTCAGGTTTAAGAGAGACAAGTTCTCCTACACGCATTCCAGATGAATAAAGCAGGGCAATGATTGCTTTGTTACGGATCTGGGTTGCAGAATTGATTAACTTTTCAATTTCTTCAAGAGAAAGCACTTTCGGAAGCTTTACATCCAATCGCATTCTTGGAACAATGTCTTGATCCCATGGAATGTGTAAGACATGTTTGTATAGAAAGCAAATGGAAGAATTATAAAAGTTGCAGGTTGCAGATGAAAGACCGGAATTACGTTTTTCCAGTATAAATGATCTGGCATCCTGAAGGGATAAATCTTCCATTGGTTTATAGCCTGTCCACTTCATAAAGTGACGTATGTTGTTGATATAGGTATCTGCAGTTCGGGAGGACCTGTTACGAATCAGGCATTCCTCTCTGAGCTTGTTAAAATATTTTTCATACATGATAAACCTCCATGATAATAGTAACGTTAATGAGTCACTGCCATCACGGAGGTCCACGTATCAAAGATACCCTCTTGTGAAAAAAAGAGTCTGGTGTTATTCCATTCATGGCAGTGCTAATGTTGATTCTGTTCGATTGTTATTTTGTGGTGATTTAACAATACTACTTTTAGGACTCATTATCTACTGCCTTTTTTAAGTTAAAGAGAAAACTGCGCCACAGCCTTCGCAGGCCATCGCGTAGCGATTTGTTCAATTGAATTTTGTAAAAATGGTGGTCGATAAATCGGCCACCACAAAATTTACACACTTTACTTGATAAATTCGAAAAAAGGGTAGACATCATTATTTAATGATACCTGCGTTTTTTTATCAGATCTCTTTCAATTCATAGGAACGGCTTCCAAGGCCGATCTTCTCACCCTGATCCAGGGTAGCTTCCCACTCTACATTCGGATTGGAATCCTTGAAATGATTGTGGTGGCAGACCCAGCCGGGTTTTGCCAGATTTTCGCCGAGCTGGCTGTTGGCGATTGGAGTTGCCTTCAGGCAGGCATCAGCACAGGCCTGATCCAGCGCGATCGGGTCAAAGCTTGCGAACATTCCGATATCCGGCAGGATTGGCGCGTCATTTTCACCGTGACAGTCACAGTTAGGGCTGATGTCCTGAACCAGAGAGATATGGAAGCAAGGACGGTCGTGACAGACAGCTTGTGCATATTCTGCCATCTTGCGATCCAGAAGCTCGTTAGCGCTGTCATTCGGATTGTAGACTGCGTCAAAGCTGCAGGCTCCAATACAACGGCCACAGCCTTTGCATTTATCATAATCAATAACGGCTTTTTTGTTCGGATAAGAGATAGCATCACTTCCGCATTCTTTGGCACAGCGTTTGCAGCCACGGCACAGATTTTCATCAATAGCCGGTTTTCCGCTCTTGTGCTGTTCCATTTTACCGGCACGACTTCCACAACCCATACCAATATTCTTAACTGTACCACCAAAACCGGTAGCTTCATGACCTTTGAAATGGGTCAGACTGATGAAGATATCTGCATCCATGATAGCGCGGCCGATCTTTGCAGTTTTGCAATACTCACCGTTTACAACGGGAACTTCGATCTCGTCTGTTCCGCGAAGTCCATCGCCGATCAGAATCTGACAGCCAGTGCTGATGGTGTTGAATCCGTTCAGGTTCGCACAATCCAGGTGTTCCAGTGCATTCTTGCGGCTGCCCGGATATAGTGTATTACAGTCAGTCAGGAACGGCAGTCCTCCCTGTTCCTTACATAGATCTGCCACTGCTTTTGCATAGTTGGGGCGCAGGAAGGCCAGATTGCCCAGCTCACCGAAATGCATTTTGATAGCTACGAACTTTCCATCCATGTCAATATTGCGGATACCGGCAGCAATGCAGAGCTTTTTCAGCTTGTCAATCTGGCTGGTGCCTACCGGACATCGGAAGTTAGTAAAATAGACAGTTGATTTTTCCAATATCATACCCTCCTGTGTGATAACATAAAAATGACAGCTATATAGAAGTTTTTTTCTATATAGCTGTCTAAATTATACTACGAAACGAACTGTAAAATCAATCATCGTAATCATCATAATCATCATGATCGTCGTAATCGTCGTAATCATCGTAATCATCATGATCATCATGGTCGTCATGATCATCGTAATCATCATAATCATCATAGTCTGAATCAGATTTCAGGACGGATCCGGTTATGGCATCAATCTCATATTCATATTCCACATGATTATTGAAAAATTCAATTTCATAGATGGTACGGCCATCCTCATGATCCAGCTTCGCCTTGGAGAAAGTGACATCAGCTGTCTGAAAGCCCGCATGGCTGACAGCGGTTGCCTTTGCAGTGTCGATACTGATCTGCTGAGCCTGAGCTGGAGCAGATTGCTGGGTCTTAACAGAGGCAGATTGCTGAGCCTGAGCTGGGGCAGATTGCTGAGTCTGAGCTGGGGTAGATTGCTGTGTGTCCTGTGGTGTCGATGGTGTTGTTGTTTTTTGAGCTGAAGAGATCGTTGGATCAATCAGATCCTGCTCTTTTTTTACGATACTTCCATCGGAAGCCTTGATCCAATATTCGTATTCTGTTCCATTAGCAAGAAACTCGACTTCATAGATGAATTGTCCCTGCTCAAAATCAAATTCAGTGCGAATACCTGTGGCGGAAGTTGGATCAACACCGGCATCGGCAAATGCGAAATTCTGTGCATTTCCGGAACCAATGGAAGTATTTCGTGCAACGGTCTCTGTGGCAAAAGCAGTGCCGGTACCTGCCAGGGCAAGAATAGCGACAGCAACTGCAGAAGAGGTAAGTGCTCGCTTTCGAGTATTAAAAAACTGTCTGATCTGTAACATAAAGATCTCCTTTCTGTCGGGAACTGTAAATAGCTGTTCGCCGGGCTTGTTTTGTTTGTAATAACAGCATACTACAGAAAGATTAGAGAAACATTAGAACGGTAAAAATACTTCCATCGCCAGGAGCGCTCTTTACAGTTACTGTTCCATTATGAAATTCGGCGATCTGTTGAACCATGGACAGACCAAGACCGGTGCCTGCTCCGGAGCGGGATGGATCAACCTGATAAAAACGCTGGAAAATATGTTTCTGCTCTTCTTTGGAAATGCCAATGCCGTCATCTTCCACAGAAAGAGAGAGCGATCTGCGTTCAGATGCACCGGTGTCATTCGAATGCAAACGAACCAGGATATGGCCGTTTTCTTTTCCGTACCTGTATGCATTGGAGATCAGATTGGTTACAAGACGACTGAGCAACTGGGGATTACCATAAATATTGATCTCAGGCTGGATATCTGCAGTTAATTGTATTCCTTGCTGACGAATCAATGCCATATCATCGCAGAGAGAGGTAGTCAGTGCTGACAGATCTACATTCTGCTTCGGATACCGGTCCGGGCGCATTTCCAGACGGGTATAATCCAGCATGTCATTAATCAGCCGGGACATACGTTTTCCCTGACGCTGAATAGTCAGGAATGCAGTGCGGCTGGATACAGAAGTCTCAGGATCACTCAGAGATAGCTCGCATTGAGCGAGAATTACAGACATAGGAGTCCGAAGCTCATGGGAAGCATCAGAGGTAAATTGTTGTTCGGTCTCGAATGCCTGGTCCAGACGTTGGAACATATGATTAAACTGGTCTGCAAGCTGATGGAGTTCATCTTCGCCGCGGTTCAGTTCGATACGTTGCTTCAGGTCATTTCCAGTGGAAATATGAAGTGCAGTATCTGAAATCTGTCGGATAGGTTTTAGAATCTGTCCGGAAAAAAGATAACTGATGAGAACAGATAGAAGGATCAGCAACGGCATAAGGATCAGTGACAGTCTGGTAATGGATGAGAGTTCGGCATGACCTTGATCTTTTGATACGACTCCGCGAAGCCATAGATCCTGGGAACCTGTTTTTAACATCCGGTCAAAAATATAATATTTTGTATGATCTGCATTGACCGTTTGTATTACAGAATTCTTGAATTCAACAGACTGACTGGCAACAGCAATGGGATTCTCGCCGTAGATCAGTTCCTGATCCTGGTTGTAGAGAGATGTGAATACACCATTGATCTGTTTTAAAAAATCATCATCAACTTCCAGAAATCCTGATTTATAGGGAAACAACAGATCCACATGATTAGTAAAATCAGGATCCGGTTGGATTTCATCCAATGTCTCATAATATTCTATTTCATCTACATTTCGCTCTACATTTTCAATCAGGTTATCACGAACAGTCTTTTGAATGACCTGGTGGCTGACAGAAAAAACGATGAGACAGGAAAGCGTAGCCATCAGTGTCAAGGCAACTGTGAAGAGCAAAGTGATTTTCGTGCGAATTGACCATTTTTTCATGAATCAGTATCCTCCCGGAGGACGTAGCCGCGTCCTCTGACAGTGTGGATCAGGTGCCGCTCATGCCCGGAGTCAATTTTTCGTCGGAGATAACTGATATAGACATCGACCACATTTGTTCCACCTTCGTAATCAAAGTTCCAGATATGATTTTCAATTTTTTCCCGGGAAAGAATCAGTCCTTGATTGTGCATAAGGTATTCCAGCAATGCATATTCTTTTGAAGAAAGAGTGATCTCTTTGCCCGCACGGGCAACATGGTGTGTAGAGCAGTCCAAAGTCAGATCTCCAACGGAAAGAATATTTGAGATCTGACCATGCGAAGTGCGCAGCATGGAACGCAGGCGGGCACAGAGCTCTTCCAGCGAAAATGGTTTGATCAGATAATCATTCGCTCCACTATCAAGTCCCTTGACCCGGTCAGAAACGGAATCCTTTGCAGTCAGAAACAGGACAGGTGTGTCATCATTCCTTTGTCGGATGAAAGATAGAACAGCAAATCCATCTGCTTTTGGCATCATAATATCCAGAATGACAGCATCATATTTTGTATAGGTCAGAATATCCATAGCTTCCTGTCCGTCATAGCAGTTGTCTACGCTGTATCCGTCCTGTGTAAGCTTTTGTACAAGAATGTGGTTCAGATCTTTTTCGTCTTCTGCAATCAGGATTCTCATAATGGTTGTCTCCTCTTCTCATAGGTTGTTTTTATCATACAATATGGACAGAAAGGTGTAAAGGCTGTACATTCCGGAAGAAAACCTGTATAATGGACAAGTTGAAAAAATTGGATACAAATGAGGGGATTGAGAATGGAATTACATATGACAACTTTTTTGATCGTATGTCCGCTGGTGTTCCTTGCGGGTTTTGTGGATGCCATCGGTGGTGGCGGAGGACTGATCTCGCTTCCGGCCTATTATCTGGCGGGGGTGCCCATCCATCATGCGATCGCAACCAATAAACTGTCATCAGCTACCGGTACGCTGATCTCGACGATAAGGATCGGAAAGTCGGTAAAGATCCGTTGGAAATTGATCGCTCCGGCCGTAGTGATGGCATTGATCGGATCATATCTGGGAACCAGACTGAGTATTCTGACAGATGAGAAGATTCTGCGTCAGGTCCTGTTGATTGTGCTTCCAGTGGTAGCATTTTTCGTACTTCGGAAAAATTCACTGATATCAGAAAAAACGGAGCGCCTGGAACCGAAAAAGGAGCAGCTGATCGTCTGGACCAGTGCATTGATCATCGGTACATATGACGGATTCTACGGGCCGGGAACCGGCACATTTCTGCTGATCATGTTCATGGGGCTGGCACATCTGACATCCATGGAGTCGGCTGCCTATACAAAGATTCTGAATCTAAGCTCCAATGTGTGTTCGATGGTGACATTCTTGCTGGGCGGGCATATCCTGTTACTTCTGGGATTGACTGCATCGGTGTTCAGCATTGCAGGACATTATGCGGGTGCTGGTATGGTATTAAAAAATGGGACGAAAGTTATCCGTCCCATTATTCTGGTAGTGCTTGCACTGCTGTTTATTAAAATAATCTTTAATCTGTAACGAGAAAGAGCCGCGCAAAAACGCGGCTCTTATGCTTATCTGTCCCATTTGTCGCAGAGGGAGTTGATCTGGCTGATAAATTTGGCAAGATCCTTGTTGGCTCCGCCTTCGTTGTGGTAGATAACCTGCATCAATCGTTTTCCGGCCTCGATCAGACGGGCATAAATATCGGATTTGCGTTTTTCAGCAGGCTTTTCGGCTGCTACAGGGATCTTCAGTCCTTCTTTGATCCATTCGCCGGTGGCAAGATCAAACAGTGCGCCTGAGAATGGTGCACAGGCAGGAATCTGATGCTCATCTGTCAGGCATTCTGCAAAATGATCACAAGTCTCATCCTCACCGTGGACTACAAATACCATCTGCGGCTTCGGAGAGAAGGCTTCCACCCAGTGAAGCAGGCCGTTCTTGTCTGCGTGACCACTGACGCCGTCCAGCTGTGCCAGCTCGGCTTTTACTTCGATGGTCTCACCAAAGAGCTTCACATATTCAGCTCCCTCCGTCAGAGCGCGTCCCAGTGTTCCATAAGCCTGATAACCTACGAAGAGGACAGTACACTCCGGTCTCCACAGATTGTGTTTCAGGTGATGCTTGATACGACCGGCTTCGCACATACCGGAAGCAGAGATGATCACCTTCGGTGTGGAGTCAAAGTTGATGGCTTTCGACTCGTCGCTGGAGATGGCCAGGTGGAGATTTGGAAAACGGATGGGGCTGATACCAGACTGGATCAGTGCCATAGCTTCTTCGTCAAAACAGGACTGGAAATTCTTATTAAAAATGGATGTAGCCTCTATAGCAAGCGGACTGTCCACGTATACCGGAAAATCAAACTCTACCAGCTTTCGTTCTTTGATCTCCCTGATAAAATACAGCATTTCCTGCGTGCGGCCCACTGCAAATGCAGGGATGACCAGATTGCCTCCCCGACGTAAGGTACGGTTGATCACATTTGCCAGTTCCACTGCATAATCCGGTGGAGCCTTGTGAAGGCGGTCGCCGTAGGTGGATTCCATGATCACGTAATCTGCGGAGCTGGTAGTCTGTGGGTCTTTGATCAGTGGTTGATTGATATTTCCAATATCGCCGGAGAAGACCAGTTTTCTGGAAATTCCGTTCTCAGCGATCCATATTTCAATGGAAGCGGAACCGAGCAGATGGCCCACATCTCGGAAACGAATGTTGATGCCTTCGCTTAATTCGATGGTCTGCTCATAATCACAGGGATGGAACAAAGAGATGGCTCCCAGTGCATCCTCTGTAGTGTAGAGCGGTACATATTCCTCGCTGCCGGCACGTCTTGCTTTACGGTTACGCCATTCTGCCTCAAATTCCTGAATATGAGCACTGTCGCGGAGCATAATGCTGCACAGGTCACTGGTGGCAAAGGTAGAGATAATGCTGCCTTTGAAACCATTTTTATACAGAAGTGGCAGACGACCCGAATGATCGATATGTGCGTGTGTCAGTAGAACATAATCGATCTGGTTGATCGGTACAGGAATATCCTGGTTTACATAAATATCTTTGCCCTGTTCCATTCCGCAGTCGATCAGAATCTGTTTTCCGCAGGCTTCCAGATAGTGACAACTGCCGGTAACTTCATGGTCGGCACCTACAAATCCAAGTTTCATGCAAAATCCCCCTTTGCGTCTTTGTTATCATTATTGTACCAATATATGCACAAAGAAGCAACTGACAGAAGCAATAAAACTGTCAATTTGACGGAAAAAATGAAACGATGACTGTCTATGATTAGGATAGACGGTGCGGAACCGGTATGCTATAATGCCTAAAGAAAGTAATTGCAAAAGCGATAAAATAGTGGGGAGATAAATATGGCAGTTACAATTAAACAGATAGCAGAAATGTGTAATGTATCCAGAGGAACCG
>OGII01002360.1_pt1 | contig 11161 bp, 10 predicted proteins | sample 1571701 | NCBI WGS metagenome assembly OGII01 (sample SAMEA2581950, study PRJEB24529) | metagenome | biome: Human gut stool | place: China | collected 2011
TTTGAAGTCCGAATCAGTTGTACCTTTGTACCCAGAATTTAATGAATAGATGAACGTGAATAAAATTTTGCCTTTTTTGCTTTTGCTTCCGTTTTTGGCTTCCTGCACCAGTAAGTACAAGATTGAAGGAACCTCTTCAGTGAATAGTCTGGATGGAAAGATGTTGTATCTTAAGTCCCTTCGTGATGGAGAGTGGGTGAAGCTGGATTCAGCTGAAGTAGTGCATGGTCTGTTCTCAATGAAAGGGAAAATAGATTCCGTACAGATGGTGACACTTTATATGGATGAAGAAAGCATTATGCCGATTGTGTTGGAAAGTGGGAAGATAACTGTTACCATTAGCAATACGGACCTCAAGGCAGTCGGAACATCTTTAAATAATGCACTGTACGAGTTTATCAGCAAAAGAAACCAATTGGAAGAAAGCATTGGTGAACTGGAGCAGAAGGAAACCCGTATGGTACTGGATGGAGGCGATCTGGATGAGATTCACGGTCAGTTGGTGGTGGAAGGAGACTCACTGATGAAAGCGATGAATCAGTATGTGAAAACGTTCATCTCCGATAATTACGAAAATGTGCTGGGACCCAGTGTGTTTATGATGCTCTGCAGCTCTTTGCCCTATCCCATTATGACTCCGCAGATTGATGATATAATCAAGGATGCTCCTTATTCTTTTAAAGATAATAAGCTGGTTAGAGAGTTTCTGTCTAAAGCAAGAGAAAACATGAAGTTGATAGAAGAACATCAACGATTGGAACAAAATGCTTCAACAAATAAGTAATACTTGAGTTTTTTGTGTATTTTTGCACAAAACTCAAGTAAAGTGAAAACGACTACTGTTTCGGTATACGCCGCTTTCTTTTTTATTTTAGTCTTATCGGTTTCTTGTCATAGAGATTCGGAGGCCCCTGATGCGGCATTCCAGAGGATTGAAATGTGCATGGAATCTCTTCCGGATACAGCTCTGTATCTATTAAAGTCAATACCTCATACTGAAAAATTGCGTGGAAAGTTGCAGGCGGATTATGCACTTTTATTGACGCAGGCGATGGATCAGAACTATGTGAAGTTTACTTCTGACTCATTGATTGCACTGGCGCTGAATTACTATACTGTAGAGCGTGGTGACTCTGTTACGCGTGCTAAAGCGCAGTATTATTATGGAAGAGTGCTGCGTGAATTGGGCAAAGATGAAGAGGCTTTGACGTTTTTATCTTCGGCAAAAGAAATGTTCGGGAATATTCAATGTTGTAAGATGTTTGCAATGGCTACTGATGAGATAGGGATGATTAACCGGAAAAAGAAATTGTATCAGGAGTCGTTGAAGAATTTTCGGGAGTCATATACGATCTATGAAGAGTTGAAAGATTCTTTGAGTCTTGTCAGAGCCGGGCAAAATATAGGCCGGGCTTATTTGTTTCAGAATAAATGGGATAGCTGCTATTTCTATTATACTTACGCTTTAGAACTAGCCAGGGAAAAGCAATATCCGTCTGAAGTTTCCATTTTACATGAGTTGGGGATACTGTACCGTTCCATGGGAGAACTGAAAAAGTCAGAACGCTATTTTCTTGCAGCTTATGAAAAAGAAACGGATGAAGAAAGGAAATACGTGGAGTGTATGTCTCTCGGCTATTTGTATATACAGATGGGCGATGTAGAGAATGCCCGGAAATATTTTAAGATGAGTATCAATTCTTCTAAAGAATATACCCGTATTGACGCATATAACAATTTATACTTTCTTGAAAAAGATATTGATAATTTTGAAGAAGCGATTATCTACCATGAAAAAGCGGACTCTATCGTGAATGTATTGGATGAAGTCGATTCGCAGGAGTTGATAACAGAACTGCAAAAGCAGTACGAGAACGAGAAACTCCGGAATGATAATCTACAACTGAAAGTGGACCGTACAGTTTTTATATTTTGCGGTACGGTTATTTTCCTGATTGTGGCCTTCTGTATGTGTTATTACTACTACAAAAGTAAAAATCACAGGAAGAAGATTGCCGAAATCGAATCCCAGATTAGAGATAATGAAGAGGAGATAAAGCGATACCAGCAGGAGATGGAAGAAATCCAGGAGTTGAAAGATCAAGTACTGGAAGAGAACCGCATACTGGAAGAAAATCGAATGAAGGTAGGCGAGTTGAATGGAAAGATTGTACTTCTAAGTATGCAGAACAAAACCTTATCGGGACTGTTGAAAGAACTGGGAGGAGAATTAACTGTCGGACCCTCTTCTGAACAGTACATATCCGCTTTTCGTCTGCTGCTTGCTATCAAAGAGGGAACATTAAGAGGTAAATTGTCTAATGGAGAACGCTATAAATTGTTTAGCCTGTTTGATTTACTCTATTCTAATTACGTTACCCGGTTGCTTGACAAAACTCCTTTATTAACTAAACATGATCTTGAGATCTGTTGCTTTCTTAAATTTGGACTGACCAATGAAGAACTGGCGCGTATTTTTCAGACCTCTTCCGATTCTGTTACCAAAGCAAAAGGAAGGCTGAAAGGTCGATTAGGCATTTCTCCACAAGAAGATTTGAATGTGTTTTTAAGGGATTTTTGATAAATAAAAAATGAATTGTCCGGGTCATTAATAGAACGCTAATCTGTATTTGATTGAAATGTAAGTGTTTACGAAAAATCAGGCGCACTGATTTTGTCCGGGTGACTTTTTTTGTGTTTTCGGATGCATGCTGTACTTTTGACACAACAAAAACCAAATAGCTATATGAAAAATCCTAATGAATTATCTGCCGCCTCTTCTTTGAGAGGTGACGAATTGCAGTTAATAGAACAAAAAGCCAGCATTGTTGTCGGAATAGCAAATTCTCGCACCAGGTTACGGATAGGAATTCTATTAAGTAAATATTCAGAGTATCAGGTGGATTATATATCCTCCGAGAGTGAGATCGGTAAACTGATTGAAGAAGCCGACTTGATTATTGGTGCGGGGATTACCGCTTACGAAGGGGTATTGCGCCGAAAGCCGGTGATTGTAGTGGGTGATTATGGCTTGGGAGGTCTGGTTACTCCGGATACATTCCGCAAGCATTATAACAATCGGTTTAGAGGGAAGATTAATGGTGTCAGAAATGAATCTTTCTCATTAGAGAATTTAGAAAAGGAAATTTATAAAAGTTTTAATTTGACTTTTCAAGAATTACAAATGATGTCAAACCAAACCATAACCTTGCAAAACATCTAAATATCTGAATTTCTTAATTTAATAGTTTGATGCATAAAACTGGTTAGGAATATGGGGGTGCGTGAGCATCCCCATATTTATATAAGATTATGTACTGACTATCGGTCTTGATCTTCGTTTTTCACCATTCCCTTGTATTGTTCCGGCAGGGCGCTTTCAACCGCAGCGTAGGCCTCTGCCATGGTTGCCTTGATATTTTCCATTCCTTTCCCTTTGGGAGGAATAGGCTCGTGAATAGTCAAAATCATGCGATGACGGTGTATCCATTTGCCTGTGCGTGGCAGAATCTCGAATGAGCCGTCAATGGTGACGGGTACAACCGCCAACTGTAAATCATCAGCCAACTGGAAAGCGCCTTTCTTAAAGTATCCCATGTGTCCTGTAAATGTACGCGCTCCTTCAGGAAAGACTACGAGAGAAACCCCGTCTTTCAATGAGTCTTTTGCCTGCCGGATTGTTTCCAATACTTTTTTAGGACCGGATCTGTCTACAAAGATATGTCCTGCACTTTCACAGGCTTTTCCTACAAACGGCAGTTTGCGCAGGCTTTTTTTCATCATCCACTTGAAGTTACGTCCCAGAAAACCATAAATAAGGAATATATCGAATGCTCCCTGATGATTAGGAACGAATACATATGATGTATGTTTATGTATTTTCTCCCGTCCGCGCACTTTCACGGGGAGAAGCAGGAAGACACAAATGAGTTGCGACCATATTTTTCCGGGATAGTATCCCCAGATGTGCGCACCTCCTATCAGGGAGCCGATAATAGTGACCAATGCTGTGAGAATAGTTAATACTAACAGAATTGGCAATGCAAAACATATTTGATAAATATAATAAAGTATCTTCATGGGCATCGGACTTTTCGTTTCCGCAAAGATATATATTTTGATTTAGATATGCCACCCGGTTATAATACTTTAAATTTATCCGATAATTACTCTTTCGGGATGGCTACACCTTTTGCTCTGGATGGTGTAGCCATCTGCCCTAAAGGGTGTAGCCATCCCGGGGAAAGGGTGTAGCCCTTTTAAATCCTTTCTGTAAGGGCTTCCTGAAGGGGTAACGGCGTGTTGTGAGTAAGGTGCATTTTTTATTTTGTAGTGAGCAGAAACCGAAAAAAAGAACAATTATTCTTCCTTCGTATCTTCCTTATACCTGGTTCGTACTCTCTTCGTACCAAGCTCGCTATTTTGCCTTCGCTATAGAAGCGAAGGGGATGTGAACTTGGTGGGTGGGGGAAGAAAAATGGAACAAACTGATACTTTATGACGAAAGGAATTGAATGGTTTAGATGTTTTGTATATTTTTGTACGACAAATATCTATCAACAAGATGAAACACTATAAACAAATATTATGTGTATTAGGGGGGCTACTGGTACTAACATCAGGAGCACTGGTTTATTTGGTGTATAAAAGTGGCGTCGAAGAGCAAAGAAAAGATAAACAAACTGCTGAAATGCTATTGAAAGATGCAGCAATGGTTTGGGTGAGTCAAGAGTTTGAACGACAGGGGGTACCATTTTCTTCAGAAGGTGGTAATAGTGAGATGAAGAGTTCGAGACGTCGTATTGTTACAGCGGCAGGAACCTTAATTGTAGAGATTGATTCTGTAAAAGAAACAAAGAGATTGCTTTCCTCAGACTTCTTGGCTTCTATGGCTCGTTATTTGTTTATATCCGGTGGTTCGTCTATTGATGAATTTAATAAGCAATGGCAAAAAAAGTTGGACGTAAGTTTACCTTATTATTATTCTGTGCTTGAATTTATTTCTCAAATGCCCAATTATGAAAAGAATCTGCCACAAACTATTGCTGGAAACCCTAACCTTTGTCTGCCTGAGAATAAACTCGGAGATTATTATCTGGATAATATGTATTTTCTTGAAGTGAAAGCCTATTTGTCTGCACCGTCTGTGTGGTGGTGTGCAGACTGGAGACGTATGGATATTGTTTTGTGTATTGGAGGAATACTATTAGGAATATTCATCTTGGCATTTCTACTTATATATAATAGGAATAGAATTCCAGATGATAAAGTGGGTACTCTGCCATCTGACGTGCTTGTTCAACCTGATGAGGCCTTATCTTCTGATAAAATTGTATCAGAGGATGAAGTGGTTTGCTGTTTAGGTAATGGTAGATACCGGCTACGTGAAATTCTTTTTGATGAATTTGAAATGACAATAACTTTGGGAGAACAAGTGAAGCAATGTCCTAAACAGCCCTATAAGTTATTATCTGCTTTTATTCATGCAGAAGACCATTTCTTGTCGAACAATAAAATTATAGAAATTTGTGACTGGAATTTGACTGATATTGGTGTAAATAATAAAAAAAGAACGGCTATATCACAACTTAGAAGGTTGCTTGAAACTAATGAATCGTGCGTGAACATAGTAGCTATGCAGAACGAAAAATATGGCGAAGGCTTTAAATTATTAATAACAGACTAAATAAATCATTAATATATCATTAAAAAGAGTGCTACAGGGGTGTGAGAATTTTCTCACGCCCCTGTAGCTTTATAAAACCGATAAAATGCTTAAGAGATATTTGCGTAATCTTTATATTTGCTACATCGAAATATTGAAAATCGCATGATTTATGAAAAACAAAATTAACAAGGTTCTGGTAATTGTAGCAGTGATAGCTGCTATCACAATTGGTTATATTCAGAAAAGTCAGTCATCATCAGAAGTCTCTTCTTTATTATTAGAGAATGTAGAGGCTTTGGCACATGACGAGGCAGGTAGTCGCTATTGTTTTGGTGTTGGAACTGTCGATTGTCCGTTTAATAATACTAAAGTAGATTCTTATTATGCACCGTATAGTTTACTTTATTAGTGTCCTCTTCTTTTTTCTTTCCTGTACATTCCAATCAACTGTTTCTACAAACAATAGATATACTGATTTTCCTCAAGTACAGGAACTAAAAGCAAAGACGATACAATTGGATACAGCCTTGTTCCGCTATCCTTTCCGGATACATGCTTCGGACAATAAAGCTGTGGTGCTGGATTTGCATGGAACGGATCATTATTTTCATGCATTAAATTATCCGGAATTCCATTATCTGTCTTCTTTTGGAAAGAGAGGAGATTCACCCGAAGAGATGCTTTCAGCAGAGAATTTTCGATGGAGTGGAAGAGATTTATGGACATTGGATGCAAATAAGTCGGAGTTAACAGAATTAGGGCTTGCTCTATCTGGTGACACGCTACTTCGTCAAGAAGTGGTGAAGCTGGATAAGGAAATTCTCCGGGCTTTAGATTTTGTAATATATGAGGATTCCACTTTTATCATCCCTGACTATACGGGTGATAACCGTTTCTGTCAGGTCAATTCAGAAGGAAAGTTGTTACGGAAGTTCGGGACAATTCTTTCTGCCAACAAAGAGGCTTTGGAGAATTCCCGTCCTGCACTGGCACAGGCCTGGCGTAGTTTTATTGACTACAACCCTCGTAAGGGTGTGTTGGTTGCTGCTACTCAGCTTGGCGAGGTTCTGGAAATCTATAATCTGAAAGACAGCACGCATGTTGTCTGCATCGGTCCGCATGGAGAACCGGAGTTTCAGATTGCGGAGGGCTATGGCATACCGACAGGTATTATGGGTTTTGGTGATGTACAAGTGACGGATAATGCCATTTATGCCGTTTTTCAGGGAAAAACATTTAAGGATATTATGGAGAGTGCAAAGCAGGGAAATAAATTACCTGATGGCGGACAGTCTATTTATGTGTTTAGTCTGAAAGGTGAACCGCTTCGAAAGTATGTGCTGGACCGCTATGTTCATGGTATCTGGGTAGATGAACTACAAGGAATTATCACTGCTATGGATGTGAATGAAGATGAACCAATAGTAAGGTATAACATTCCTTGATAGTAGATAAAAACTGGGATAGAGAAAGAAAAAAATATACCAATATTATGGTATGAGTTAGTATTAACAATTTAAAATTAAGCTATTATGAAAAAGAAAATTTTGAAAACTGTAGGATTAGCAGTATGTCTTTGTGCAGTGGCATTTAACATGTCAAAAGCAGTAAGTAATGAGGAACAAGATGTTAGTTTGTTGGATTTAACGAGTTCAACTATAGCGAATGCTGAATGTCAAGGCGTAGGATTTACCGGTGGTAGGTGCATAAGATTAGAACAAATCTGCTTATTTGCACAAGGTTATAGTGACTGTGACCCCTATAAGTGGTAAAAAATGAGGCTATATAGAAATACATATTAATACGGATGATATTGATGCTTGTGTTTTTTATAAAACTTGTACGTATTATTTGTATTTATAAGGTTTTCTATATAGCCTATTAATTGTTTGTAACAATGAAACTTCAATTATATATTGTCGGTTTCCTATTTTTACTTGTTTCATGCACTAATAATGTAGTGAGTATTAAGAACAATAAGAAAGGGAAAGTGGAAGCAACTTATCAATTAGTAGAAAATAGTGGAAAGAAATTTTATTTAGATTCAGAAACGGCTCCTAAGTCTCCTTATATGCAAATGACGGAAGATTCGTTAGGGAGAAGAATACTGACTTTTTTGAATTTATATAAAAATGCTATTTATCTATATAATTATGAAGATACGTCCTTTGTGGGAAAAATTGTTTATAAAAAAGAGGGCGGTAATGCTGTTTCAAGACTATCTGGATACTATATTAAAAATTCGGATTCTATCTATGTTTATAACATGCCGATGACAGAAGTCATTTTAACTAATTCTTCTGCTGAGGTAAAAGAGCATATTTCACTTCGGGGTAGTGATAATAAATTGGATTGGTTTAGTTACTATCCACAATATTTGCCCAGTACAGTAAATCCATTTCTTTTAGTAAATGATATTTTATTGTTAACAGGTCAGTTGTTCTCATCCATACCAGCTACTGATATTGATCGATTTAAGTTTACAGCTTGTATAAATACCAATAATAATATGGTAGAATTCCGGCATACTTATCCAAAAGAAATATATGGTAATGGAGTGAATTGGGAAGGGGGAATACCAACACGAGTCTATCCCACTTTATCAGCTAAAGGAGAATTAATACATAGTTTTCCTGCCTCTCATGACTTGTATTTATCAAGATGGGATTCTGATACTATCATTGCTCAAGTATATGGAGGAAGTAACAATGCAGGTACTATTCATTCTATCGATTATGATGATACAGCAAGGACTCCGGATAATTTAATTATCTCTAATTTTTTGCATGAAGATATGTATGGAGCAATTATATACGATCCTTATCGTAAAGTTTATTATCGGTTTTTACTGCAAGGTATTCCAAATGCCACGATTGCTACTTCAAAAGAAGAAAAGCCTATAAATATAATAATTATGGATGAGAATTTTAATTATTTGGGAGAAACTGTAATAGGAACGGGGAAGAAGTGGAATTGGACAAACTCTTTTGTAACCTGTGAGGGATTAAATATAGAATATATTGATAATGAGGATACTAATGAGGATTATCTTAATTTTAGAATTTTCATTCCTGAACTTATTTAAGTTTCTTATATAAATATGGGTCGTATGAAGAAAAATATCGTAACAAGATTGGCATTATACTTTGTTGTATTATTCGTTTCTTGTAGTGGAAATTCTGAAAAGGAGTTCTTGATGAATGCCATAAAGCAGGCTAATGTTGATACAAAATATGAATGGATTATAATACTTCCAGGACTTGGATGTCATGGTTGTATTCAGGAAGGGGAATTTTTTATGCAAGAAAATGTGTCGAATCCCCAAATGTTATTTGTTCTGACTAACATTGAATCATTGAAAATATTCCAACAAAAAACAGACATAAAAGTTAGTGAACACTCTAATATTTATATAGATAGGGATAATCATTTTAATTTATCCTTGCATTATTCATATGGTCGATGGGAAAATCTCACAGTGTATTTTTCAATCTCCTAAAACAGATGCTTTTCATAAGTTAAGGAAGAGTATATAATATTATATGAAGTCACAATGTAGGATATGAATATTCACCTAAATACTATGTACTATGTATAAAAGGATATTTTTTTTATTCATCTTCTGTATTTTCATTGATGAATGCTACTCACAGGTGGCTATAGATACTGTTATTGAGAATTTGCATGAGCAATCTTCTGTTAATCCTTTGGAAGTACTGTACCTCCAGACAAGTAAAGGCATTTATGAAACAGGTGAAGATCTATGGTTTAAAGTTTACCAACTGGATGCACAATCTTTTGGCTTGTCAGATAAGAGTAAAACGCTTTATCTACAAATGATTAATTCTTGTGACTCTATAGTTTGGCAAGAGAAATATCCGATAGAGTCAGGAGTTGTGTCTGGTCATATTTATATTGATGAAAAACTATCGAATGGCGATTATTTCTTATTTGGATATACAAGGGGGGCTTTTTATGCCAAGGACACCATAGGGATTATTCCTTCCCGAAAAGTGAGAATAGTTAAGAACATAACTTATGCTCAAGTGCCGGAACTCCCCAAGGATAATTTATGCCGGTTTGAGATATATCCGGAAGGAGGTAATTTGGTGGCCGGCATTCCTTCAATACTCGCTTTTAAAGCTACTGACGGAAATGGTCTTCCAATCAATGTTGATGGAGCTTTGTTTCAGGATGGCAAACTTATAACGGATGTGAAAAGTATGCATGATGGAATGGGAAGTATTCTGTTTACTCCTTGCCTAGGTAGTGCATATTATGTTGAACTAAAGGGCGGAAAGAAGTTTCCTTTACAGGAGACAATCCATTCGGAAGGGATTGTGATGAGACTTATCAAGCGTAATAAAAAGGAATTGACTTTCCTTATTTCCAAAAGTGCAGGAACTGCTGTACAGCCGATTTATTTGATGTGCCAGATACGTGGAATGTTGTGTTGTGTAGGCAAAGGACTGCTGAAGGATAATTTGAGGATAAATATTCCTTTGGATAATATCCCTTATCAAGGAATAGCAGAAATTACCCTATTCAATGGAAATATGGAACCAGTGGCTGAAAGGTTAGTCTATGTTCATCCGGATAAAAAGCTGCATGTTGCAGTTGAATTGAATAAGCATACTTATACAATTCGTGAGAAAGCTACCGCTAAAATAAAGGTGACGGATGAATCGGGTGTTCCGGTTCAGGCTAACCTTGGTATCAGTGTTTATGAGAGAGCCTATAGTAATCCTGTAGATCCGGTTAATATACTTACTCATTGTTACTTGTCTTCTCAGATTCGTGGAAGGATATATAACCCCGCTTATTATTTTGAGCGTGTGGACAAAGAGCGTTCTTCAGCCTTAGACTTATTGTTACTGACCCAAGGATGGAGGCGATATGTCTGGGCATTCAATAATCCTGTATATCATGGAGAAATGTTTCTGACTGATGAAATCTCAGGTGTTCAGCGCATAAGGAGTAGGAGTAAAAGGAAAGAACTTCAAGGTTCGGAACAGTTAGTTCAGGTATCGAACGCTGACGGAAAGGCTGGATTGATTTTGGCAGATTCTATGGGAAATTTTACGGTGGATGCTGATATAATGAATGATTTTCGTGGTGGCTATTTATACTTGAAGCCTTTGTTACCAAAAGATTTTAAGCCAGAGCTGGTTATAATGGATTGTTTTCCACAGATTGACAGTGTCAGGAAGAGCAGACAGCCTTATTATCCAATTGTAGATTTGTCAGAAGTAATGAATATGCAAAGCTTTGATGTTCCGGTTGTAAGTGGTGATAGTACGATTTTACTGGATGAGGTGGTCATTACCCGGAAAGCTGTGAGCCCATTTCGGGATAAGATGATGGGAAAATTGGATAGTTTGGCACAAAGAGATCTCAATCCTGCCTGGGTGTGCGATTGTGCAAGTGGGACAGGCAATGGCTATTTGAATGATTATAGAGGGTACTCACATCATCCGGTTGGCTGTTCTACTT
>OGII01002363.1_pt1 | contig 11148 bp, 8 predicted proteins | sample 1571701 | NCBI WGS metagenome assembly OGII01 (sample SAMEA2581950, study PRJEB24529) | metagenome | biome: Human gut stool | place: China | collected 2011
ATGATTGCACGTATGCAGCTGCGCAATGCCAATTTCATGATTCTGTATACAACAACCAATCAACTCGACTTGGAGTCTATCCAGGCATTCAACAATAATCTAAAGACCTATAAAGGCAATATCCTTTTCTCATCCCACGACCACGAGTTCATTCAGACGGTTGCCAACCGTATCATCGAATTGACTCCGAACGGTATTATCGACAAGATGATGGAGTATGACGAATACATCACTTCAGACCACATCAAGGAGTTGCGTGCACGTATGTACGCAACAAAGTGATAACGGAAGCTAAGGACTAAATAAGCATATTTTAAATCGTTCCATCATGAGGAAAAAATCGTTCCACCATGGTGGAACGATTTTTTCACCACGGTGGAACGATATTTCTGCCATGATGGAACGATTCTTCTTTCATATCTTTTTTGTTTAATAAAGGCTTGTGCGATATTGAAAAAAAGAAGAAGGTGTGTTAGAATGATTTTTAGCTATCATTCTGACACACCTTCTTTTGCTATTAAAAGAGTCTCTTTGTTCTTATTAAGGCGGGGAATAGTCTGAGTTATTGTTTCTCCTTATATATAATTTTGCCTTGGCTTTCGCCGAAAAGGTTGTCGCCTAGCGTGGTAATCTTATTCCCCGTGGCAAGCACATAGCGCAGGTTGTCGCATCCCATAAATGCTCCGTACTCAATGGCGGTTACACTGGCAGGAAGCACCAGCGTGCCGCACAAACGGCCGCAGCCACTGAATGCACGCTGTCCGATGCTTCTAAGTTCTTGCGGGAGCCGTACGTTCAGCAGATACTTCTTTTGGGTGAAAGTATAGTCGGGAATTGCAGTGGCATTACTGTTGGTCATGTCGATGGAAACCAGATTGGGCATATAGTCGCGTATCAATGTGAAGTCGGCTTCGTCCATTTTTCCTTCAACGGTCAGAAAGTTAACGTCTTTGGGCTGAAATCCGGCTCTTAACAGTTCGCTGGCAAGGCTGCCCATTTTACCAATCTGCACATTTACTGTCAGTGGTTCTCCTTCAATGAATGCAAAGGTCTCCCATTTCTTTTTGGTACGATAGGAGTCACTGCATCCCAATGGAACAAATATGGCTGTAACGCTATCGGCCAATGCTTCGGACAACAGATTGGGAGCCGTTTTCTTCCGTATCTGGCATATCTTGAGATTTTTGCATCCCTTAAAGGCAGCATCTTCGATGTTCTTGGTCTTGTCGGAAAGGATAATCCTGGTCAGCGTCTCCTTACCTACAAATGTACTGTCGTCCATTTGCTTGCAGAAGGCATATGCCGGAATGCAATTGGCAGGATATACATAAAAACGGTTTGGATAAGTCCCGTTCTTGCCTGCATACATGCTGATGGAGGCATTGGAAATGTCCAGCAGTTGCAGGTTTTTGAATTCATCCCGTAGATGCCTGAAATCTACGGCATTCAGCTTGCCCTGCAGGGTCAGTTGGGTGATTTCATTGGCTTCCGCTTCTGTCATCAGTTCCACCAGGGTACCAGGTTTGGCCACGTAGTATCTTTTGGATTTTTGTGCCGAGGCATTCAGCATTAACGCCAGTCCGGCAACGGCTAAAAGTATTTTTCTTAGTTTCATGTTTGTCGATTCCAGATTGATTTTTCAAATATAAGAAGAAACCGGCAGGAATACATGAAGTTTTTTCTTTTTATTATTATTTTTGTCGGATATTAATCAAAATGAGATACAAATGGAGACGGAAGAAACAGTGAAGGAAGAGTGTGTTGCTATGAGTAAAACAAAACGTATTTGGCTGGCATTCGTTGATATAGTACTGTTTAATGTACTTTTTATGATTTTTCTGTTTTTGTTTGCCATACCTTTTGCGATTGCTTTCCCTGAGTTGAAGACACAAGCTGGTGGGATGAGCGTCTATTTAATGATGTTGAATGAAGTCTTGATGTTGGCCAGTGGGCTTATTGCCGCTTGTATGGTGCTGGGCTTTAGGAAGCTTCCTTTTTCGGGCTTGGGCTTGTCTTTGAAGGGATGGGGTAGAAGCCTGCTGAACGGAGCTTTGTTTGTCGTGTTCTTGTATGCAGTTGGTTTTGGCTTGTCTTTATTGTTGGGGGCTGTGGAAGTGGCAGGGGTCTTGTTTTCTCCCATTTCGTTGTTGTCGAGTCTTTTGCTTTATTTTTTAGTGGCAGTTACGGAAGAAGTTATTGGACGCGGTTTCATTTTAGGGCGTATGCTGGATGGAGGCGTCAATAAGTTTGTGGCCTTGCTTATCTCTGCGGTGTTATTTTCGTTGATGCATCTTTTCAATCCCAGCTTTGCCTTCGTCCCGTTTTTGAATATCATGCTGGCGGGTTGTTTCTTGGGAGCTTCCTATATATACACGCGTAACCTCTGTTTCCCCATTGCCTTGCATTGGTTCTGGAACTGGATTCAAGGTTCTGTTTTGGGATATAAAGTCAGTGGAAATGAATTTAGCAATGAGAATCTGCTGATTCTTCACTTTCCGGAAGAAAATCTGATAAATGGAGGAACTTTCGGGTTCGAAGGCTCTATTCTGTGTTCACTACTTTTAGTGCTTGGTACAGTAATTATCTTAAGACACTATTATAAGGGATTAGTGATTAGGGATTAATGATTAATGATTAATACGGAAACCATTAACCACTAACCATTAATCACTAATCCCTAATCACTAATTCTGTTCCACTCCTTTCATTGTCAGCTGTATGCGTTTCCGGTCCATATCTATGCTGAGTACCTTTACGCGTATATGTTGATGAATGGACACTACTTCATTAGGGTCTGATATGAATCTGTCGGCGAGTTGGGAGAGGTGTACCAGTCCGTTTTCCTTGATGCCTATATCGACAAATGCGCCGAAGTTGGTGATGTTTCCTACGATGCCGGGCAATTCCATGCCTTCGCGCAGGTCGCTGATGGTGCGCACGTTCTTATCAAATTCAAATATTTTTATCGGTCCGCGTGGGTCACGTCCGGGCTTGTCCAGCTCTTGCAGGATGTCTTTCAGTGTCGGCATGCCCACGGTGGGGGAGAGGTAGCGTTCGGGATTAATCTTCAGACGCAGCTCCCGGTTGGCTATCAGCTCGGCTACGCTGCAACCCAAGTCCTTTGCCATTTGTTCTACGATGCAATAGCTTTCCGGGTGTACGGCAGTATTGTCCAGCGGATTCTTTGCCTGCGGAATGCGTAGGAAGCCGGCACATTGCTCAAACGCCTTGGCACCCATACGAGGTACTTTCATCAGTTCCTTGCGCGAGGTGAAGGCACCGTTTTCGGCGCGATAGTTCACAATGTTCTGTGCCAGTTGCGGACCCAATCCCGAGATGTAGGTCAGTAGATGGCTGCTTGCGGTGTTCAGGTTGACACCTACCAAGTTTACACAGTTTTCTACGGTCTGGTCCAGTGATTTTTTCAGCTTGGTTTGGTCCACATCATGCTGGTATTGCCCCACACCAATAGATTTCGGGTCAATCTTTACCAACTCTGCCAGCGGGTCCATCAGTCGTCTGCCTATGGACACAGCACCGCGTACGGTGACGTCGTAGTCGGGAAACTCGTCCCGTGCAATTTTAGAGGCCGAATAGATGGAAGCTCCCTGCTCGCTGACGATGAATATCTGTATGTCGCGGTTGAAGCGCTGATGTTTCAAGAACTCCTCCGTCTCGCGGCTGGCAGTTCCGTTACCTATGGCTACGGCATCTATCTTATAAGACTCTATCATCATTTGCAGCTTGGCAAATGCCTCTTTCTGCTTGCTGACCGGAGGGTGGGGGTAGATGTTCTCATTGTGGAGCAGATTTCCTTGTGCATCGAGGCACACAACTTTACAACCCGTACGAAATCCGGGGTCTATACCCATCACACGCTTTTGCCCCAGTGGTGAAGCCAGCAACAACTGACGGAGGTTTTCGGCAAATACCTTGATGGCTTCCTCATCAGCACGTTCCTTACTTTGCGTGGCAAATTCCGTCTCTATGGATGGCTTCAATAGGCGTTTGTAGGAATCCTGCACGGCTTCTGCCACTTGCTGTCCGCAGGGGTTGTTGCTCCGCACGAATTGGCGTTCCAGCCGTTCCACGCACTCCTCATCGTCCGGGCTGATGCTGACTTTCAGCAGGCCTTCCGCTTCGGCACGCCGGATGGCGAGCAGGCGGTGGGAGTTGCATCGCTTCAACGATTCGGAGCAGTCGAAGTAGTCACGGTATTTGGGCGCGTCCTCTTCTTTGCCTTTCACTACTTTGGCGGTCAGTATGCCTTGGCGGGCAAATGCGTTGCGCACGCTGTTTCGGGCACGTTCGTCTTCGCTAACATGCTCGGCTATGATGTCACGGGCACCTTTCAGTGCATCTTCCACGTTCTTCACGTCTCCTTTCACGTAATTGGCGGCGCGTTCCTCCGGATGAGGATCACGTTGCAGCATCAGCAGGGTGGCGAGGGGTTCCAGTCCTTTTTGACGGGCTGCTTCGGCACGTGTTTTCCGTTTGGGCTTGTAGGGGAGGTAGATGTCCTCCAGTAGGGTATTGTCCCAAGTCTCCTCGATGCGCTTCTGAAGTTCGGCGGTCAGTTTACCTTGTTCGGTGATAGTACCGAGAATCGTTTCCTTGCGTTTGGCTATATCGCACAGCTTATCGTGTCGCTCCTTGATCTGCTCTATTTGAACTTCATCCAGTCCACCCGTAGCTTCTTTACGGTAACGGCTGATGAATGGTATAGTGGCACCTTCACCCAAAAGATGAAGGGTGCTGGCGATTTGTCTTTCCGGTATGCCTAATGATCCGGAAATCATCTTGTGAAATAATTCCATAATTTGTATTTTTTGAGAGTAAATGAGCGACAAAAATACATATAAATCTGTTATACCCGACAAGTTTTGTTATATTTGCATGCAAAATAAAAAAGGTCGCAGATTAAAACAACACAATTATGTCGAGATATGTAGGATACCTGTTCGTCTGTATTCTTTGGCTGTTCGTGCCTATGGGGGCATGGGCTGTCTCTAAAGATAAGAATCCCATTCTGATTATCTGCTCCTATAATCCGGCAGCGCACCAGACTTCGGTCACCATTTCCGATTATATGGAAGAATATGGCAAACTGGGAGGGCAGCGTGACATTATCATTGAAAACATGAACTGTAAAAGTTTCTCGGAAGCTCCGCTCTGGAGTGATATGATGACGCAGATTCTTTCTAAATACCAGGGAGAGAAGCATCCGGGACAAATTATTTTATTGGGTCAGGAAGCATGGGCGGCTTATTTGTCACAAAGGGATTCGATGCAGATAAAAGTGCCGGTCATGTGTAGCCTCGCGAGTAGTAATATCGTAATATTACCGAAGGATACCGTGAAGAATCTTGATAGCTGGATGCCCGAATCCGTAGATATTTTTGCTGACCACATGGATATTCCGGAACTCGAATCGGGCTTTATTAATCAGTATGACATAGAGGGGAATATACGTATGCTCCGGACGTTTTATCCAAAAACGGAGCATATCGCTTTTATATCGGATAATACGTATGGCGGTGTGACTATGCAGGCATTGGTACGGAAGGAAATGGAAAAGTTCCCCGATTTGGATTTGATTCTTATGGACGGGCGTAAGCATACTATCTACACGATTGTGGAGGAGTTGAGACATTTGCCGGAAAATACGGTTATTATGGTGGGGACTTGGCGTGTGGATATGAATGAGGGGTATTTCATGCGGAATGCCACTTATGCCATGATGGAGGCGACTCCCGCTATTCCGGCTTTTACACCTTCTTCGGTGAGCTTGGGGTCTTGGGCAATTGGCGGCGTGCTTCCTGACTATCGGAAAGTGGGAAAGGAAATGGCACAGGAATCTGTACGAATGGATAGTCAGCCGGGAGATACGGCGAAACATCTTTCCGTGATTGGTTGTAAGGCTGTATTGGATAGCCGAAAGGTGAAGGAATGGGGATTGAATCCGAAAGTCTTGCCTTTTGATGTGCAGCTTATTAATCAGCCGGTTTCTTTCTATCAGCAGTATACGTATCAGATTTGGTCCGCTTGTGCGCTGTTTGTGATATTGGTGCTCGGATTATGTATTTCGCTGTTTTATTATTTCCGCACGAAACGTTTGAGGGATGAATTGTTGAAATCGGAGAAGGATCTGCGTGTAGCGAAGGATAGGGCGGAAGAATTGAATCGTCTGAAAAGTGCTTTTCTAGCTAATATGAGCCATGAGATACGAACGCCGTTGAATTCTATTGTCGGCTTTTCGGATGTACTGGCGGTAGGCGGCAGCACAGAGGAGGAACAACAGTCCTATTATCAGATTATTAAGACGAACTCAGATTTGTTACTTCGCCTGATTAACGATATTCTTGATCTTTCACGTCTGGAGGCGAACCGGGTGACGCTGACTTGGGAGGAGTGTGATGTGGTGCAGTTATGCAACCAGGTGGTGGCTTCTGTCAGTTTCTCGCGACGGTCGGATAATCAGTTTCTATTCAATACATCTTTCGAGAGTTTCCGAATGGAGACGGACGTGCAGCGTATGCAGCAGGTGATTATCAATTTGATGTCCAATGCCGATAAGTTTACAAAACAGGGAAAGATAACGTTGGATTTTTCGGTGAATGAGGAGACGCAAATGGCTGTCTTTTCGGTGACGGACACGGGATGCGGTATTCCGAAGGAGAAACAGGCGTTGGTGTTCGAGCGTTTTGAAAAACTGAATGAATATGCGCAGGGGACAGGTTTGGGACTGTCTATCTGTAAATTGATTGTGTATAAATGGAAAGGAGAGATATGGATTGATCCTGATTACACAGGAGGGGCACGGTTTGTTTTCTCTCACCCGCTAAATATAGAAAAAGAATGAAACGATTTACATTGATTTATGTTTGGCTTCTTTTCCTCGTGCTGTCCGTTGCGGCGCAGGAAAAAGTGGTGAAGCTGAAGATTGTACAAACAAGTGATGTGCACGGCAACTATTATCCTTATAACTTTATAACCCGTCAGGAATGGAAAGGCAGCTTGGCGCGAATCTATTCTTTTGTACAGAAAGAGCGCCGGGAGTATAAAGAGAATCTTATTTTACTCGATAATGGCGATATCTTGCAGGGACAACCTACAGCTTATTACTATAATTATATAGATACGGTATCTCCTTATCTTTGTGCGGAGATGATGAACTATATGAAATATGATGCCGGCAATATGGGTAATCATGATGTGGAAACCGGACGCAGTGTGTTCAACCGTTGGATCGGGACTTGTGATTTCCCTATATTGGGAGCGAACATCATAGATACGTCTACCGGAGAAACGTATCTGCCACCGTACAAGGTACTGAGGCGTGACGGTGTGAAAATAGTTATCTTGGGAATGATTACCCCGGCTATTCCTGCATGGCTTTCCGAAAATTTGTGGAAGGGATTGCATTTTGACGATATGGAGGAGACGGCTCGTAAATGGATGAAGATTATTCGTGAAAAAGAGAATCCGGACTTAGTGATTGGCTTGTTCCATGCGGGGCAGGAAGCGTTCAAAATGTCCGGCAAATATAATGAGAACGCATCTCTGAATGTGGCGAAGAATGTACCGGGATTTGATATGGTATTAATGGGGCATGATCATGCCCGTGAATGTAAGAAGGTGGTGAATATTGTCGGAGATTCGGTCTTGATTATTGACCCGGCCAGCAACGGGGTGGTGCTCTCTAATGTGGATGTCACTCTGAAATTGAAAGACGGGAAATTGGTGGATAAAGATATCAGGGGGAGACTTACTGAAACGAAAGATTATGGAGTCAGCGAGGACTTTATGAAACATTTCGCTTCTCAGTATGAGACCGTGAAGAGGTTTGTATCCAAAAAGATAGGTACATTTACTGAAAGTATCTCTACTCATCCTTCTTTCTTCGGTCCTTCTGCTTTCATTGATTTGATACATACGTTGCAGCTTGATATTACGGGGGCGGATGTTTCTTTCGCTGCTCCGCTTTCATTTGATGCGGAAATAAAGGAAGGGGATGTGTCTGTCAGTGATATGTTCAACCTGTATAAGTACGAGAATATGCTTTACGTGATGACATTGTCGGGAAAAGAAATTAAAGATTTTTTGGAAATGTCTTATTATATGTGGACAAATCGGATGAAATCGCCGGACGATCATTTGCTCTGGTTCAAGGAGAAGCGTCGCGAAGGTGCGGAGGACAGGGCCTCTTTCCAGAATTACAGTTTTAACTTTGATTCGGCATCAGGCATTATTTATACGGTGGATGTCACCAAACCACAAGGAGAGAAGGTGACGATTGCCAGTATGGCCGATGGCTCTCCTTTCCTTATGAACAAGGTATATAAGGTGGCTCTGAACTCTTATCGCGGTAACGGTGGTGGCGAGTTACTGACTAAAGGCTCCGGGATTCCACAGGAGAAATTGAAAGACCGTATTATTTTCTCTACGGACAAGGACCTTCGCTTCTATCTGATGAATTATATCGAGAAGAAAGGGATAATGGACCCGAAGGCGTTGAACCAGTGGAAATTTATTCCTGAAGAGTGGACAGTCCCTGCCGCCAAACATGATTATGAGTATTTATTCGGGGTGGTCAATAAGTAACTAATTTTGTTCATTTTGTCAGATAATCTTTTTGTTTGGTTGTATATCTGATTAATAGCTGGTATATTTGTCACTAAAAAAGAGAGAGAGTATGGAGATTCAAGGTGTTCCGAAAATAGGTATTTCTTCGGTAGTTCATTCCAAGCATATAGATCCTGACTGCATTGATGTGGTTGACAATGATATAGCGCTCTTCGATACGGAGAGCGTTGTTTCCTTGTATAGCGGACCTAGTAAGCTGGAGGTAGTTACAGTGGGCCTCTGTTTGGGAGGTGGTAGTAAATTTAATATTAGTTTACGCGAGTATGAAATAGTTCCGGGACGAATGGTGATTGTTTTGCCGAATCAGATTATCGAGCATAGGTGGTTTAGTCCTGATTTCAAGGCTATTTTCTTTGCGGTATCAAAGAATTTGCTGGAAGCATTGCCTAAAGTGGGGAATGTACTTTCTCTGTTCTTTTATTTGAAAGATTATCCTTGTTTTGACCTTACGCCGCATGAACAGGATATTATCCGGGAATATTATAGTTTTATCAGGAAAAGATTGAAGAATAAGGAGGACTTGTATCGTAGAGAAGTCGTAATGGGACTGATGCAAGGTTTTTTCTTCGAACTTTGCAATATCTTTAATAGCCATGCTCCGACTGCCGCCGCTACGGTGAAGAATAAAAGTCGGAAAGAGTATATATTCGAGCGTTTCTATGAATCTCTGATAGAATCTTATCAATCGGAACGTAGTGTGAAATTTTATGCCGACCAGTTGTGTCTGACACCGAAACATCTCTCAGGTGTGGTGAAAGAAGTCAGTGGTAAAACGGTGGGGGAGTGGATTGATGAGCTGGTGATTCTGGAGGCAAAAGCGCTTCTGAATTCTTCGAGTATGAATATACAAGAGATTGCCGACCGGCTCAATTTTGCAAACCAGTCTTTCTTCGGGAAATATTTTAAGCATTATACCGGTATGTCTCCTAAAGAATACCGCAAAAGCCGATAACGGAATATTCTGTTATCATATATGTTTTGTCTTCATTGTGCGTTGTTTTTTACTATAAGACGCCGGAACGTACCCGGCTTAGTGTTTCCGGCGTCATCAGCAGGTAAGAGGCGATATGTGCCAATGGAGCTCGTTTGATAATTTCCGGATGCGTTTCGAGCAGGAGGTTATAACGTTCACGTGCCGATTCGAAGCGCCATGAGTCCGCTTTGATTTGGGATACGATTAAAGAGTATTCCAGTATTTTTTGATAAAACATATTGATTTCCCAATTTTCTTTGGCTAACTTAAATAGCATATCCCGCGGAAACATGTAAAGAACAACAGGCTCTAATGTTTCTACAATTAGTTTTGTCGGTACTTGTTTCAGGAAACTTTCAATACACATCACGATACATCCTTCGTAAGAGAAATGTTCGGTAACATCTTTTCCGTTCTTATAGTAATACTGCCTAAGCATTCCTTTGCCGACAAAAACAATTTCATGGGCTACTTCTCCTTCATTCAGTGCTATTGCTCCTTTCGGATATTCTTCACGAATGAGAATGTTTTCGATCTGCCTTCTTCCCTCTATACTCATCTCCGGAAAGCGGGAGTTTACAACGGCGTTTACTGTCTCTCTTAATAGTGTGTCCATTTCTTTTTTGTCTTGATGTGTGCAAAAATACTAAAAACGGTTGACATAAATCAAGTGTGGCACAAAAAAGATGTATCTTTGTACTTAAAATCAAGATGTAGGCGATGATGAATAAAATTATAGGAGCGGCTGTATTGCTGCTTTGTTTTTGCAGTTGTGTGAAGGATAATGATGCGATATATTATCCTGTGGGTAATGTGGATATTGAAAAAGGCGGTCCGGCTCTGGAAGTAGGATCTAATAGTATTTTGGTGGCTGAGAGCTATAATGAAGAGGATTATGTATTGGATACGCTTGCGCAGTATCCGGGTGATCCGACTCTTGGCAAGCTGACGTTTATGATTAATCTGAAAAATCAGTCGGGAACCCGGGAGGTTGCAGAGTTCAATGGTGTAGGTAAATCCGTATTGACTATGAGCCTCGGTTACAAAGACGGTAATTATCCGGTAGAAAGCCAGATTCCTGTTTATACTTCCGCAGATGCTACTGCTAGTTATGCCATTAAACTTCGTTTAAAGGGAGAGTTAACTTTAACCGACGATGAATGGATGATTGATTATGTTTATGCTCAACTGGCCGGTTTATTCCAGCCTTATCCGCCAGCGTCTTTCCCGGAAGTCTTTATGTGTAAAGGAGGGGAACAGTCTTTTGCTACTTTTGATTCATTTCGCAGGACCTGGACATTTGATATAACTTATGATCATTCCGAGCTTTCTTTTAGTCAATTATACTTTAACTTATTTGTTAATCTGGCTGGGCAAAAGCGGGAAGACAGAATCCGGCTGAGGATAGATAAAGATTCCTACTTTAAGATATATAAAATAAAAGAGGAAATGTAGTTAAACTACATTCCCTCTTTTATTTAGTAGTGGGTACGAGAATCGAACTCGTATTACATGCGTGAGAGGCATGT
>OGII01002368.1_pt1 | contig 11133 bp, 10 predicted proteins | sample 1571701 | NCBI WGS metagenome assembly OGII01 (sample SAMEA2581950, study PRJEB24529) | metagenome | biome: Human gut stool | place: China | collected 2011
GGAGAGAATACATTTCTTATGGATACGCCGGGATTTTCTTCTATGTATCTGGAAGAAATTGAGCCACAGGAGTTAAAGGATTATTTCCCAGAGTTTGAAGCCTATGAGCCGGAATGCCGCTTCCAGGCGGACTGTGTTCATATCGGAGAGCCGGTGTGCGGCGTGAAAGCTGCGCTGGCAGCTGGAAAGATCAGCCAGAGCCGGTATGACAACTATGGGCTGTTATATCAGGAACTGAAGAATCGCAGAAAATACTAATCATGGCAATGAAGGAGAAACACATCATGTATATTTTAGCACCATCCATTCTTGCAGCAGACTTTGGAAATTTAAGAAAGGAGATCGAGACCGTATCAGAGGCAGGAGCCCAGTATATTCACATTGATGTGATGGACGGCATGTTCGTCCCCAACATTACCATCGGTATCCCGGTGGTGAAATCCATCCGCCCCACCACGGCGCTGCCCCTGGATGTTCACCTGATGATCGTGGAGCCGGGCCGGTATGTGGAGCAGTTCTGCGACGCCGGCGCCGACCTGGTGACGGTCCATGTGGAGTCCGACACGGAGGAAAAGCTCCACGACGCCATTGCCAGGATCCACGCCAAGGGCAAGCGGGCCGGTGTGGTGCTGAAGCCGAAAACGCCTGCGGAGACGGTCCTACCCTTCCTGAATGAGGTGGAACTGGTGCTGGTGATGACGGTGGAGCCGGGCTTCGGCGGCCAGAAGTTCATGGCGGATATGATGCCCAAGGTCTCCGCCATCCGCCGCTGGATCGATGAGAAGAACCCCGGCTGCGAGCTGGAGGTGGACGGCGGCGTGGATCCCGTCACCTGCAAGACCTGCATCGCCGCCGGCGCCAATGTGCTGGTGGCCGGCAGCGCCGTCTACAAGGCTGACGATATCCCCGCCCGCATCGCGGAGCTGCGGGGCTGAGGGCGCGCCATGCGGAATCTGCACGATCTGCCCAGGGTCCGGCTGGGCGTGTTTCCCACCCCGTTTTACCGGCTGGACCGGCTGAGCGAGCAGTACGGCCGGGGCATCTGGATCAAGCGGGATGACCTGTGCGGCGTGGCGCTGGGCGGCAACAAGGTCCGTAAGCTGGAATATCTGCTGGCGGACGCCCAAAAGCAGGGCTGTGACACCGTGTTCACCACCGGCGGCGCCCAGTCCAACCACGCCATGCTCACCGCCGCCTGCGCGGCACGGCTGGGGATGCGCTGCACCCTGATCTTGAAAAAGCGGGGTGTCACGGACCACAAGGGCAATCTGGTGCTGGACGATATTTTCGGCGCACAGGTAGAGTTTATGGATACCGACAGCTACGAGGACATCTACGCCGAGATGCGGCGGCGCTGTGAGGCACTGGCCAACCAGGGACACAAGGGCTATATCATCCCGGTGGGCGGCTCCACGGCGCTGGGCGCTGTGGGCTACGCCGAATGTGTCCGGGAAATGGCCGCGCAGGCAAAGGAGGCCGGTATCGAGCTGGGTCATATTGCCTCCGCTACTGGCTCCGGCGGCACCACCGCCGGTCTGGTGCTGGGTACCTCCCTGTTTTTGCCCCATGCTAAGGCCACGGGACTCGGCGTGGACACCGACCCCTTTGAGGACATTGTGCCGGAGTTTGTGAAAGAGGCCGCCGGGCTTGTGGGACAACCCGTCCCCACCGATATGAACAGCCGTTTCCAAATGCTCTATCACGTAGGCGCGGGCTATGCTGTTCCCAACGCGGAGGATACGCCGTATATCGAAGAGCTGGCCAGGCAGGAGGGTATTTTGCTGGACCCGGTGTACACCGGCAAGGCGTGGGCCAAATTCCTGATGCTGGTCAAGGAGGGCTATTTTAATGCTGCTGAGCACATCGCCTTTGTCCACACCGGCGGTGCCGCCGCGCTGTTTGCCATGGAACTCGGATAATAGGAGGGGAACAGGTTCCTCTCCTAACCTCCCTGCCACCTCGCTGCGCGCACTCGCTTGCGGGAGACGGTCGCACACTTACACGGTGCAGAGTATCCATCGTCAGGCACCTGTCCTGACGATGGATGATTAAAATTTTCAAGTGCCCGAAGCATTTCTGCCCGCAGGCAAACGGAGCTTTGCGAGCTCCGAACCTATATCAATAGCTGCGGGGCCATACATGGCCCCGCAGAGCACGAAGGAGCAATATCATGGAGTATTTTCCCGCGCCGCTGGAGGCGCTGGTAGAGCAATTCGCCCGCCTGCCGGGAATCGGCGGCAAAAGCGCCCAGCGGCTGGCCTTTTATGTGCTGGGCCTTTCGGAGCAGGAGGCCCAGACCTTTGCCGATGCCATCGTCACCGCCAAGAAAACCGTCACCTACTGCCCGGTGTGCCGTAATTTCACTGCCGGAGGGCTGTGTCCCATCTGCGCCTCCGACCGGCGGGACAGCTCCGTGATCTGCGTAGTAGCAGACCCCCGGGATGTAGCGGCCATGGAACGGGGCCGGGAGTTTAACGGAAAATATCATGTGCTCCACGGCGTCATCAGTCCCATGAACCACGTTGGCCCGGACGATATTGCCATCAAGCCCCTGCTGGAGCGGGTGGCGCAGGGCGGCGTACAGGAGGTCATCATGGCTACAAACCCGGATACGGAAGGCGAGGCCACCGCCATGTACATCGCCCGGCTCCTCAAGCCCTTTGACGTAAAGGTGACCCGACTGGCCTACGGCATCCCCGTGGGCGGACATCTGGAATTTACCGATGACGCCACCCTTGCCCGGGCGCTGGAGGGCCGCCGGGAGCTGTAAAGGCACCTCCGCGCGGCTGTCTTTACCGCCATTTCTGTTGTTTTTGTCCAAATCAGACACTCTGTTTTCACTTCTAACTGTGTATATTTTTTGTTGAAGTTTGTTGACGTATTACCCCTCGGTATGCTACATTAAATTTATCTTGGCAGAGCCATCAGTTCAGGAGATCAAAGAAAATGACTGTTTCCTTTTTCTACACCTATTACTACTTTACTATGCACGCATAGTAAGGGTAATTTGTGTTGCAATCAGGGAGGCTCCCCAAGCCGATTTTGCGCCGCACAGGTTACGCCTGTGGGGCGTTTTTGTTTACCCTTTTCCGTTTATAATAAGTTCGATTTTCATTGATATCATTCAGGAGGGATTTTTTATGATCGTTGTCCTCAAGCCCGGCGTCACAAAGGAAAACCGCACGCAGCTCATGGGCTGGCTGCAAAATTTAGGTCTGACCATCCACGTTTCCGAGGGGGAATTCCAGACCGTCCTTGGTCTGGTGGGCGACACCAGCCGCGTGGATATGGACTTGGTGGAAAGTCTGGATATCGTCGATTCCGTCAAGCGGGTCTCGGAACCTTTCAAGTGCTGCAACCGTAAGTTCCACCCGGAAGACACCGTGGTGCAGGTAGGCGATGTGAAGATCGGCGGCGGCAATTTCTGCGTTATGGCCGGTCCCTGCTCCGTGGAATCCGAGGAGCAGATCGTGGCCGTGGCCAAGGCCGTGAAGGCGTCCGGGGCCAATATGCTCCGGGGCGGCGCGTTCAAACCTCGCACCTCTCCCTATGATTTCTCCGGCCTCAAGGGCGAGGGCATCGAGCTTTTGAAAATTGCCCGGCAGGAGACCGGCCTGCCTATTGTCACGGAGATCATGAGCGTGGTGGACCTGCCGCTTTTTGAGGATGTGGACGTTTTGCAGGTGGGCGCACGGAATATGCAGAACTTTGACCTACTGCGGGAGCTGGGAAAGCTCCGTAAGCCCATCCTGCTCAAGCGCGGCCTTGCCAACACCCTGAAGGAGCTGCTGATGAGCGCCGAATACATCATGGCAAACGGCAACGAGCAGGTCATTCTCTGTGAGCGGGGCATCCGCACCTTTGATGATTACACCCGCAACACGCTGGATCTTGCAGCGGTCCCCATGCTCCACGAACTGAGCCATCTGCCGGTCATTGTGGACCCCAGCCATGCCACGGGCATCAACCGCCTCGTAACTCCCATGGCCATGGCCGCCACGGCCTGCAATGCCGATGGTCTCATTATCGAAGTCCACAATGACCCCATCCACGCCCTGTGCGATGGCGCACAATCCCTGCGGCCCGAGCAGTTTGACGCCCTGATGGGTAAGCTCCGGGAAATTCGGAAGGTCGTGGCGGTATGACAGTTGGCATTGTCGGCCTTGGCCTCATCGGCGGCTCCTTTGCCAAGGCGTACCATGCGGCGGGCCATCGGGTACTGGGCTGTGACACCGACGCCTCTACGCTGGAATTTTCCATGCTGTCCGGCGTGGTAGAGGGCCCTCTGACGGACGAAAACCTCTCCCAATGCGATTTGATTCTCATCGCCGTTTACCCCGGCGCCGCCATTGCGTATTTAAAGGAGCACGCCGCCCAAATTGGCAGCAAGCCGGTGGTCATTGACTGCTGCGGTACGAAGCGGGTGGTCTGCGCCGCCTGTTTCCCGCTGGCAAGACAGTACGGCTTCACCTATCTTGGCGGGCACCCCATGGCGGGTACTCACAACTCCGGCTTCAAATATGCCACGGACACCCTGTTCCGCAACGCGCCCATGGTGCTGGTGCCGGAGGATCGGAACGATATTGAGCTTTTAAGCCGGGTCAAGGCTCTGCTGGCCCCAGCGGGCTTTAACCGTATCTCCATCACCGCGGCGGAGGGCCATGACGAAATGATCGCCTTTACCTCGCAGCTTGCCCATGTGGTGTCCAACGCCTATATCAAAAGCCCCACGGCGGGGCGGCACAAGGGCTTTTCCGCCGGCAGCTACAAGGACATGACCCGGGTCGCGTGGCTGGCCCCGGAAATGTGGGCGGAGCTGTTCCTTGAAAACAAGGACAACCTTATGTCGGAGCTGGACATCCTGCTGGAAAAGCTCACGGAATACCGGGACGCCATGGCCCGGGATGATCTTCCCGGACTGGTGCAGCTTCTGGACGAGGGTCGGAGACGCAAGGAGGAGGTGGACGGGCATTGAAAAGCATCCATATCGCCGCCTCCCGGGAATATGACGTGCTCATCGAGATGGGGCTGCTGTCCCAATTAGGGATACTGGCCGCCCGGCAGCTCCCCGGACGCCGGGCGGCGCTCATCTCCGATGACGCCGTGTTTCCCCTTTACGGCCAGCAGGCTGAGCAATCCTTGCAGGACGCCGGTTTTCAGACGGAGCACTTCATTTTTCCCCACGGGGAACAGCATAAGACCCTTGCAACCTACGGCCGCGCACTGAATTTTCTCTGTGACCGCCGCTTCACCCGTGAGGATGTCATCATCGCGCTGGGCGGCGGCGTGGTGGGGGACCTTGCGGGCTTCACCGCCGCCACCTACCAGCGGGGCATCACCTATATTCAGGTACCGACCACGCTGCTGTCCATGATGGACTCCTCCGTGGGCGGCAAGACCGCCGTGGACCTTGACCACGGCAAAAATCAGGCCGGCTGCTTTCATCAGCCCGCCATGGTGCTGTGCGACCCGGCGCTGCTGTCTACACTGCCGGAGCGGGAATACCGCTGCGGCTGTGCCGAGATCATCAAGACCGCCATGCTGTTCGATGCCGGCTTTTTCCGGGAACTGCGCCAAACGCCTGTCCGGGGCCAGTTAGAGCACGTACTCTCCGTGTGCGTGGCCGCCAAGCGGGACGTGGTGCAAAGCGATGAATTTGACCGGGGCCAGCGTGCTCTTTTGAACTTCGGCCATACGGTGGGCCACGCTGTCGAAGCCTGCCGGGACTTTACCATTTCCCACGGTGAGGGCGTGGCTATCGGCATGGCCGTTGTCACCCGGGCGGCGGTGAACCGGGGCATCTGCCCCCCGGAGACCCTGACCGCGCTGCTGGACCTTTTGGAGCAGTACAAGCTGCCCACAGAGGCCACGGAGTCCCTTGCCGACATTCTCCATGCGGCGGAGGCCGACAAAAAGCGGACGGATGATGCCATCCGTCTCATCGTACCGAAGGCCGTGGGCTGCTGCCGCGCGGAGACCGTTCCGGCTGTGGAGCTGGCAGATTGGCTGCGGGATGGAGGATTGAAATGAACCAAACGCTTCTTCCCGGCCCCCGAAGCGGAGCCGTTGACATTCCCGCCTCCAAGTCTCAGGCCCACCGGCTGCTGATCTGCGCCGCGCTGGGACAGGCCCCGGTCACCCTTCGCTGCCGGGGCATCTCCCGGGACATTGCGGCCACCATCGACTGTCTCAATGCGCTGGGTGCCGGCATCCACGCCGAGGGCGAGGTGCTGACTGTTCAACCCATTACCAATACGCCCAACGGCGTCTGTCACCTGTTCTGTGGGGAAAGCGGCTCTACCCTGCGGTTCCTGCTGCCGGTGGTGGGGCTTTTGGGGGCGGAGGCCGTGTTCCACATGGAGGGGCGCCTGCCCCAGCGCCCCCTTCATCCGCTGGATGAGGTACTCACCGCCCACGGCATGACCGTGCGTCAGGAGGGGTCCCTGCTTTTCTGCGGCGGCAAGCTCCGTCCCGGCGCGTTTTCCCTGCCGGGGGATGTGTCCTCCCAATACATCTCCGGCCTGCTGATGGCGCTGCCGCTGCTGGACGAGGCCAGCAGCCTCACCGTCACCGGTCAAATGGAATCCGCCGCCTACATCGCCATGACGGAAAGCGTTCTCAATCGCGGCGGCATCGCGCTGCGGCGCAGCGGCAGCGTCTGGCACATTCCCGGCGGCCAGCGGTGCCGCTTCCCGGCCGATATCCGTGCCGAGGGTGACTGGTCCAACGCCGCATTTTTCCTGTGCATGGGGGCGCTGTCCCCTGCCGGTATCTCCGTCCGGGGTCTGGACCTTGCCTCGCCCCAGGGGGACCGGGCCGTGCTGGATATTCTCACCGCCATGGGGGCGGAGGTCTCCGTTTCCGAGAAGGCTGTTACCGTCCGCCGGGGTGCACTGCGGGGCGTAGCCATTGACGCAGGACCTATCCCCGATCTGATTCCCGTTTTGTGCGTGACTGCCGCCGGAGCGGCGGGCGATACGCAGATTTTCAACGCCAGACGCCTGCGGCTCAAGGAATCCGACCGTCTCCGCACCACGGCGGTGCTGCTGACCGCCTTGGGCGGTCATGTGGAGGAGCAGCCCAGCGGCCTCCTCGTCCACGGCACCGGCCATCTCACCGGCGGCACGGCGGACGCCTGCGGCGACCACCGCATCGCCATGTCCGCCGCTACTGCGGCCTGCCTGTGCACAGAGCCGGTGACGGTCTCCGGCAGCAAATGCGTTGCCAAATCCTACCCCGATTTCTGGAACGATTTTTCCGCCCTGAAAGGAGGCGCCCTATGAGCCAATACGGTGAGCACCTGCACCTGACGATTTTCGGCCAGTCCCACGCGCCGGCCATCGGCATGACGCTGGAGGGCCTGCCTGCCGGAGAGGCCATCGACATGGAGGCCCTTCAGGGCTTTTTGAACCGCCGCGCACCGGGTCAAAACGAGTGGTCCACCCCCCGAAAAGAGGCGGATGTACCGGAATTTCTCTCCGGCCTCGTGGGGAACGTCACCTGCGGCACGCCTCTGACCGCCATCATCCGCAACACCAACACCCGCTCCGGGGACTACGCGGGGCTTTCCGTGGTCCCCCGTCCCGGTCATGCCGACTTCACCGCGGCGGTGAAATACGGCGGCCACGCGGACTTTGCCGGCGGCGGCGCTTTTTCCGGGCGGCTCACCGCCCCGCTGTGCATTGCGGGTGGCATCTGCCTTCAGCTTCTGCGGCGGCGGGGCATCACCGTTATCAGCCGTATCGCCGCCATTGGCGGCGTGACGGATACTGCCCCGCTGACCGCCTCCACGGCAGAAAAGCCCTTCCCCGTGGTGGAGGACGCCGCCGGGGAGGCCATTCGCGCCGCCATCGCCGCCGCCAAGGCGGAGGGCGATTCCGTGGGCGGCATCATTGAGTGCGCCGTGCTGGGCCTGCCCGTGGGACTGGGCGGCCCCCTGTTCGACGGAATGGAGGGAAAAATTGCCTCCATTATATTCGGAATCCCCGCCGTAAAGGGCATTGAGTTCGGCGCGGGCTTTGCCGCCGCCGCGCTCCGGGGCAGTGAAAATAATGACGCCTTCACCGTGGAGAACGGTACGGTGAAAACCGTTACAAATCACTGCGGCGGCATTTTGGGAGGCATTACCAACGGAATGCCCCTGACGTTCCGGACAGCGTTCAAGCCCACGCCCTCTATCGCAAAGGAACAGCAAAGCGTGAACCTGACCTCCCTGACACCGGAAACGCTTCGGGTGCAGGGCCGCCATGACCCCTGCATCGTCCCCAGAGCCGTTCCCTGCGTGGAGGCCGCGGCGGCTGTCGCCGTATATGACGCCCTGTTGGGCGAACACTGATTTTGGAGGAAATTCCCATGGAACTTGGTGACTATCGCGCACAGATCGACGAGATTGACCACAAGTTAGTAGAGCTGTTCGCCAAACGGATGGATGTTGCCGCCGGTATCGCAGCCTATAAAAAGGAGCACGGCCTGCCGGTGCTGGACCCAGTCCGGGAGCGGGAGAAGCTGCAAAAAACCGTCCAATCCGCCCCCGAGGCGCTGCGGGACTATACCGCCTCGCTGTATTCGCTGCTCTTTGAGCTCAGCCGCTGCTACCAGAACCGGCTCCTCGGCGGCGATACGGCGCTGACACGCGAAATTCAAACCGCTATGGACGAAACGCCCAAGCTGTTCCCCACACAGGCGTCCGTTGCCTGTCAGGGCGTGGCCGGTGCCTATTCTCAGCTTGCGTGCGATAAGCTCTTTAAGCTGCCGAACATCATGTACTTTGCCTCGTTCGAGGCGGTGTTCGCCGCCATTGAAAAGGGCCTGTGCCGCTACGGCGTACTGCCGCTGGAAAACAGCACCGCCGGCAGCGTCAACGCCATTTACGATCTGATGATGAAGCACGATTTCCGCATTGTCCGTAGCGTGCGGCTGAAGGTGGACCACAATCTGCTGGTCAAGCCCGGCACCCGGCGGGAGGACATTACGGAAATTTACTCCCATCAGCAGGCATTGACCCAGTGCCAGCGCTATTTGCAGGGTTTCCCCGGCGTGAAGCTCATCCCCTGCGAAAATACCGCCGTGGCCGCCCGAAAAGTCGCCGAGGATGACGGTCACATCGCGGCGCTGTCCTCCCGCTCCTGCATGAAGCTCTACGGGCTGGAATGTCTGGAAGCCTCCGTGCAGGATCAGGGCAACAATTTTACCCGCTTCATCTGCATTTCCAAAAAGCTGGAAATTTATCCCGGCGCGGACCGCACCAGCCTTATGGCAGTGCTGCCCCACGAGCCGGGCTCCCTCTGCCGGGTGCTCTCCCGGTTCTACGCGCTGGGGCTGAACCTCAACAAGCTGGAAAGTCGGCCCATGCCGGACCGCAACTTTGAGTTCATGTTCTATTTCGATTTGGAGACCTCCGTGTACTCTCCGGAGTTTTTGCAGCTCATGGGTGAGCTGCCGGGGCTTTGTGAGGAGTTCTCCTATCTCGGCAGCTACAGCGAGGTGGTATGATGCTGCACTGCGGACTGCTGGGGGAAACGCTGGGCCACAGCTACTCCCCCATGATTCATCACGCGCTGGCAGACTATGACTACCGGCTCTTTGAGGTCCCCAAGCCGGAGCTGGACGCCTTTTTGAAAACCGGGGCGTGGGACGGTCTCAACGTCACCATCCCCTATAAAAAGGCGGTGGTGCCCTACTGTGATGCCTTGTCCGAGGCGGCGGCGCGGCTGCAAAGCGTCAACACCCTTGTCCGCCGGGCGGACGGAACGCTGTACGGTGACAACACCGACCTCTTTGGCTTTTTGTACATGGTCCGCCGCAGCGGCATCGACCCCGCCGGGACAAAGGCGCTGGTACTGGGCAGCGGCGGCGCCTCTGTCACGGTAAAGGTCGCGCTGGAGCAGTTGGGCGCCTCCGTTACGGTCATCTCCCGCAGTGGGCCGGACAATTACGATAATCTGGATCGCCACGCCGACGCGCAGATCATCGCCAACACCACGCCGCTGGGGATGTACCCCCGCAACGGCACGGCGGCGGTGGACCTGACCCGTTTTCCCCGCTGTGAGGGCGTGCTGGACATCGTGTATAATCCCGGGCTGACCGCCCTGCTCCTACAGGCGGAGCAGTTGGGAATCCCCCACGCGGGGGGGCTTTCCATGCTGGTGGCACAGGCAAAGCGCTCCAGCGAGCAGTTCACCGGCATTCCCATTGACGATTCTGCGCTGGAGCGGGTGGAGCATCTGGTCAGCGGACATCTGCGGAATATCATCCTCATCGGAATGCCCGGCAGCGGCAAGTCCACCGTGGCGGCGGCTCTTGGCGCAGAGCTGGGCCGGGAGGTGCTGGAGGCCGACGATCTCATCGCGCAAAGGACCGGAATGTCCATTCCGGACATCTTTGCCCGGTACGGCGAGGCCCGTTTCCGGGAGCTGGAGACCGAGGTGCTGGCGGACTGCGGCAAGCGCTCCGGCATCATTCTCTCCACCGGCGGCGGCTGTGTCACGCGGCCGGAAAACTATCCTCTGCTCCACCAGAACGGCACCATTTTCTGTCTGACCCGGCCCATCTCCCTGCTGCCGACAGAGGGGCGGCCCATCTCACAGTCCACGGACCTTGCGCGGCTCTATGAGCAGAGAAAGCCGCTGTATGAGCAATTCGCCGATGTTGTCATTTCTAATGACGGCCCGCTGGCGGATACCCTGAACACCATCAAGGAGGCGATTTTATGAAGCTGCTGGTCATCAACGGCCCCAATTTGAATCTGCTGGGGCTTCGGGAACCCGCTATTTACGGCAACCGGAATTACGAGGCGCTACTCTCCCTCATCCGCTCCGCCTGTGAGGCCGAGGGCATTGACGTTGACTTTTTCCAGTCCAACCACGAGGGCGCTATCGTAGATGCCATTCAAGCCGCCTACGGCGTGTATGGCGGAATTGTCATCAACCCCGCTGCCTACACCCACACCAGCGTGGCCATTTTGGACGCGCTGAAGGCCGTGGCGATTCCGGCGGTGGAGGTCCACATCTCCGATGTGGACAGCCGGGAGCCCTTCCGGCAGGTCTCCTATGCGGGCATGGCCTGTATCAAGACCTATAAAGGGCTGGGCTTTGACGGTTACATAGAGGCCGTAAGGTTCCTCAAGTCCTACCT
>OGII01002385.1_pt1 | contig 11047 bp, 8 predicted proteins | sample 1571701 | NCBI WGS metagenome assembly OGII01 (sample SAMEA2581950, study PRJEB24529) | metagenome | biome: Human gut stool | place: China | collected 2011
AAGAAGTTAGCTGTAAACAGCACCGCTCGAGCGCAAAAGAGTCGCGAGCGACTCTTTTTTATCAGCACTGCGAATCTGCTTACTCGCAAACGGGAATCATCGTTACACTGAAAAAAATATCCGCGAAAGGAGTTCACCTATACAATGAAAGCCCACAAAACAATCAACTACGAATACAAAAATGCCCCAATCCCAGGCGGCGGATACGTCACCGGACTGTTATACCATCCCAGACAACCCGGCATCCTCTACGCCAGAACAGACATCGGCGGTGTTTACCGGTATGATTACGAAAAAAAACACTGGAAAAGTCTGATCGATGGCGTGAGCATGGAGGATATCTCTGAAACATTTCCAATCGCATGTGCACTCGACGAAAATCATCCGGAATATTTATATATTATGAGCGGTATCAACGGGCAGGGCTATGGAAAATTTTCTATTTCAGAGGATTATGGAGAGACATTTATCCATAAAAAGATACCTGTGACTGTCCATGGCAACCTGTGCGGAAGAGGAACCGGATATCGTCTGGCAGCAGATAAAAAGGATGAGAATATACTTTATTTTGCAAGTCAGTTAGATGGTCTGTGGAAAACCACGGACAGAGGAGATACCTGGAAGAGACTTACTTTAGAAGAAAATTACATGACATGTGTCTGGGTGTCAGATGATGCAAAAACGATCGTCGCAGGGACAGCTGGCTATACGACGAGAGAAAATGATAAACTGCGTGGTCACAGCCTGTATGTTTCCTATGATGCAGGCCAGTCATTTGAAAGGCTGATGCAGCCGGAAAATGTTTTAGTCAGTGACAGCAAAATGAATGGTCTGGTGGCATCACGTTATAATTATGATGGAACTTATCTTTATGTGACGATGAATGTTACCGGAAGATGGAATTATGTGGTCGATCTCGGATACAGCTGCGATTCCGGGGATGTGATCGGTGGAAAAGTACTCCGTTATTATTTTTCGGAAGGGAAAATTGCAGGATATGATGATATCACGCCGGATGCGGATGGTGTATTGACAAAAAAATTTTTAAATTATGGATTTGGCGGGATTTCCTCCTGTAAAGCGATGCCCGGACTTTTGGTCTGCTCGACACTTTGCCGGGAAAAAGAGGGTGATGAGATCATATATCTTTCCAAAGATTATGGTAATAGCTGGAGTGTGAGCCTGTGCGGACTTGAAAAAGGAGATCTGTATTTTAATACTTCCTATATGAAGCCGGAGTACAATGGCAATCATTGTCTGCTGCACTGGATGAGCGATATTAAGATCAATCCATTCGATCCGAATGAGGTATGGTTTAATTCCGGAACCGGTGTTTTTATGACGGATGCACTGCTTGGTGAACATCCGCGTTATCATGATGCATGTGCAGGAATCGAGGAGACGGTTCATCTGAATGTATATGCCCCGGTCGCCGGAGAAGCAGAACTTATTGATATCGTCGGGGATCTTGGCGGTTTTGCGTTCCGTAATCTTGATGAACCATGTAAAAATTCATTTGACGACAGGGAAGGCAACCGCTATATTACCTGTATCAATGCAGATATTTCCGATGCAGACAGCAATCTTGGCATTGTGACGGCACGGGGAAACTGGAAAGGGAAAACAAAAGGCGGTCTGGTGCGCACCCGTGATAATTTTAAAACATTTGAGCGGATCAGCATGCCGTTTGGCATCAATGCAGAGATTGACCGAAAACTGCATGAGATTGAAAATCCGAATGTAAATGCCGGCTGGGTGGCAATGGCACCGGACGGTACAAATATTGTCTGGTCTGTGGCAGATGGCATCAGGCTACCGGTGGAACTGGTGATCATCAGCAATGACGGTGGGAAAAATTTTCAAAAAGCAGGCGTATTTGATCTGAAAGGAAATCCTGTCAAAAAGGGTTACCTGAAAGTCTTTTCTGACCGTACTGGTAATGATTTGTTTTACGGTTTTGGCGGTGCGTCTGAAATCTATGTGAGCAGGGACGGCGGTAAAAACTTTTACCAGAAGCAGCCGGAAGAAACATTTCCTATCTGCGATTTTGGTTATATTGATACTGCAAATAAGACGGAAGTGCGCGGTGAGGGTGGAAAAAGCGGTGTATTTTACATGGCATTAGGTGACGCGGGACTTTATAAATTCTGTTATGATACCGGAACAGAAGAAATTCATGTAAAAAGGCTGACAGATGCGAAAGATGCATGTTACCGCATGGGACTTGGTGTGATCGGCGAGTGCAGGGAGTATCTGACAGAGGAAAAGGCGATTTATTTCTGCGGACGTCTTGATGGGGAATATGGATTTTACCGTACCCTTGATGAGGGAAAGTCGTATGAACGGCTGAACCGGGATGATCAGATGTATGGTGAGATCAACAGCATCGACGGCGATAAGAGAAAGTTTGGCAGATTTTTCCTTGCGACAGGGTCACGCGGCGTTCTGTATGGAGAGATGTTGAAATAATCTGACAGGGCAGAATGGTTTGCAAATTTGTATCAACTGGAAAAAGGACGGAAAATTTTACAAATTTATATCAACTGGAAAAAATGATAAATACAGGAAATAGCAAGTTATATTAATTTTGAATGATTCATATAAGAGAGGAAAAGTTAGATGAGAGTTTACGAAGAAAATAACAGACTGGTAATTGCAGATGGAACATCGACATTGTGGTTAGAACCATGGGGAGAAAATTCTTTCCGTGTGCGCATGACGAAGGAAGCACAGATGGATGCACATGACTGGGCGCTGACCGAGGAAGTAAAAAAATGCCCTATTCAGGTGGAATGCAGGGAAGTTGACACGACAGATCCGTGGTATCGCGGAGAAGAATTTGCAAAATATCATCAGACCGGAAACATATACACGGTAAAAAACGGAAAGATCACGGCGGTGATCTCCCCGGAGGGATGGATCAGCTATTTTAATCAGAAGGGAGAGCTTCTGACCGAAGAGTACTGGAGAAACAGAAACCGGATCAACCGCTATTGCGTGCCACTGCGTATTGATGCAAGAGAATTAAAACCGATTCCAGGAAGTACAGATTACGAACTGACCATGCGTTTTGAAGCATTTGATGATGAAAAAATATTTGGTATGGGGCAGTATCAGGAAAAAAATCTGAATAAAAAAGGTGCGATATTGGAACTGGCACACAGAAACAGCCAGGCGAGTGTACCATTTATGGTTTCAAACAGAGGTTATGGATTTTTCTGGAATAATCCGGCGATTGGGACAGCCATTTTCGGGGCAAATAAGACTGAGTGGCATGCAAAGAGCACAAAGAAACTGGATTATTTTATCACGGCGGGAGATACACCGTTTGAGATTGAAGAACAGTATTCTGCGGCAACCGGAAGAACACCGATGATGCCGGAATATGGTATGGGATACTGGCAGTGTAAGCTGCGTTACCGCAATCAGGATGAGATACTTGCAGTTGCAAGGGAACATAAAAAACGCGGACTTCCGATGGATGCGATCGTGATCGACTTTTTCCATTGGACAATGCAGGGTGAATTTAAGTTTGAGCCGAGAGACTGGCCAGATCCAAAAGCAATGGTGGATGAATTAAAGAGTATGGGAATCGAGACGGTCGTATCTGTCTGGCCGACGGTGGATGAGCGCAGCGAAAATTATGGGGAGATGAATGACAGGGGATATCTTGTCACACCGGATCGAGGACTGTCCTATCATATGAGCTGGATGGGGAATACGGTATTTTATGACGCGACAAATCCGGGAGCACAGAAGTTTGTATGGGATAAATGTAAGGAAAACTACTATAAAAACGGAATCCGCTGTTTCTGGTTAGATGAGGCAGAGCCGGAGTATGGTCCTTATGATTTTGACAATTACCGCTATTATGAGGGACCTGCATTACAGTGCAGTAATATTTATCCGGTCGGTTATGCAAAAGGATTTTATGATGGCTTAAAAGCGGAGGGAGAGAAAGACATCATGAGTCTGGTGCGCTGTGCATGGGCTGGCAGCCAGAAATACGGTGTCCTTACCTGGTCCGGGGATGTGTATTCTTCGTTCCGTTCTATGAGAGAGCAGCTTCAGGCAGGAATTAACATGTGTGTGGCAGGCATTCCGTGGTGGACATCAGATATCGGAGGATTCCTTGGTGGGGATATCAAAGATCCGGCATTTAAGGAGCTTTTAGTACGCTGGTTTGCATGGGGGGCATTCTGTCCGGTATTCCGTATGCATGGAGAACGTTCCCCGTGGTATGAGAGAGAACAGGAGTTTATCGATGGTGTGCGCCAGCTTACCTCCGGTCAGGATAATGAGGTATGGAGTTTTGGAGAGGATAATTATGAGATATTGAAAAAATATCTGTTTATCCGTGAGCGCCTCCGCCCGTATATCCGTTCCTGCATGGAACAGGCAAGTAAGACAGGGGCACCGGTGATGCGTCCGCTGTTCTTTGATTTTGCAGAAGATAAGGAGAGCTGGAACGTGGAAGATGCATACATGTTTGGTCCGGATCTTTTGGTGGCACCGGTCATGGAAGCTGGAGCGACAGAACGCAGGGTTTATCTTCCGTCTGGTACAAAGTGGACAGATGCATATACGAAAAAAGTATATGAGGGTGGAAACTATGTGATAGTACCGGCACCGATCGATGTGATTCCGGTATTTATGAGAGAAGGAACTTCTTATCCAATTTATGAATGAGCAAAAAATTCCCAACACAGCGTTTGCAGCCGCTGTGTTGGGAATTTTCATATTAAGAAGGGGGTTTAAGTCATAGTGACTACGGAAACCCAACTGTTAAATATTTAACAGCAAATTTATTATGCACCCAAAAGTACTAAAAATCCAGTGAACATATTGTGAATTTTTGTATTTTAATTGTTAATAAATGAAAGAGAACCGCGAAAGTGGACTGCGGACGACTTGACGTTTCCTTTGCTTTTCCCGTATAATAAAAAAGTATGGGTAAATGCCTGATTATTTTTTGGAATGGAGAATAAAATGTCAATAGATCAGAGTAAAATCAGAAATTTTTGTATTATAGCACATATCGATCACGGCAAATCAACGCTTGCTGACCGTATTATAGAAAGAACAGGAACACTGACCAGCAGGGAGATGCAGGCACAGGTTCTTGATAATATGGATTTAGAGCGTGAGCGTGGAATCACGATCAAGTCACAGGCGGTTCGTATCATTTATAAGGCAAATGATGGGGAAGAATACATTTTTAACCTGATCGACACACCTGGACACGTCGATTTCAATTATGAAGTGTCACGAAGCCTTGCAGCCTGTGATGGTGCGATTTTGGTTGTAGATGCTGCACAGGGCGTGGAGGCACAGACACTGGCAAATGTATATCTTGCATTAGACCATGATCTTGACGTGATGCCGGTTATTAATAAGATCGACCTTCCGAGTGCACAGCCGGATGAGGTGGTAAAGGAGATCGAGGATGTGATCGGTATTGAGGCGGAGGATGCACCGCGTATTTCCGCTAAGACCGGCTTAAATATCGATCAGGTGTTAGAGCAGATTGTGACAAAGATCCCGGCGCCGACCGGAGATAAAGATGCTCCGCTTCAGGCGCTGATCTTTGATGCACTTTATGATTCCTATAAAGGAGTCATCGTATTCTGCCGTATCAAAGAGGGAACGGTAAAAGTGGGAGATACCATCCGTATGATGGCAACCGGTGCACAGTCCGAGGTCACAGAGATCGGATATTTTGGTGCAGGACAGTTTATCCCATGTGATGAGCTTGCGGCGGGAATGGGAGGGTATATCTGTGCAAGCATCAAAAATGTCCGTGATACCCGTGTCGGCGATACCGTGACGAATGCCAACCGTCCATGCAGTGAACCGCTTCCGGGTTACAAAAAAGTCAACCCGATGGTGTACTGCGGTATGTATCCGGCAGACAGTGCAAAATATCCGGATCTCAGAGATGCACTGGAAAAATTGCAGATCAATGATGCTTCCCTGCAGTATGAACCGGAGACATCTTTAGCACTTGGTTTTGGATTCCGCTGTGGATTTTTAGGATTACTTCATTTAGAGATCATTCAGGAACGTTTAGAGCGTGAGTTTAATTTAGACCTTGTGACAACGGCACCGGGAGTTATTTATAAAGTGCATAAGACAAACGGTGAGGTCATAGACCTGACAAACCCGTCAAACCTCCCGGATCCGTCTGAAATCGAATACATGGAAGAACCTGTTGTATCGGCAGAGATCATGGTGACGAGTGAATATGTCGGCGCAATCATGAAGTTATGTCAGGAACGCCGCGGTGTTTATCTGAGTATGGAATATTTAGAGGAGACGCGTGCACTCATCAAATATGATCTGCCGTTAAATGAGATCATTTATGATTTCTTTGACGCATTAAAATCACGTTCCAGAGGTTACGCATCTTTCGATTATGAATTAAAAGGATATGAGCGTTCCGAGCTGGTAAAACTTGACATTCTGATCAATAAAGAGCAGGTGGATGCCCTTTCCTTTATCGTATTTAAAGACAGTGCCTACGAGCGCGGAAGAAAAATGTGTGAAAAGTTAAAGGAAGAGATTCCGAGACATCTGTTTGAAATACCGATCCAGGCGGCTGTCGGTGGTAAAGTTATCGCGCGTGAGACAGTCAAGGCAATGCGCAAGGATGTGCTTGCAAAATGTTATGGTGGTGATATTTCCCGAAAGAAGAAACTGTTAGAGAAACAGAAAGAAGGAAAGAAACGTATGCGTCAGGTCGGAAATGTTGAGATTCCGCAGGAAGCATTTATGAGTGTTTTAAAACTGGATGAGGATTAAAAATGGAAAAAAAGGAACTGGAATTATATATCCATATCCCGTTCTGTGTCAGGAAATGTAATTATTGTGATTTCCTTTCTTTTCCGGCGGATGAAGATACACAGAGACAGTATGTGAAGGCACTTTGTAAAGAGATTACCTACTATGGAGCCCATTGCAGGGATTATGTGGTCTCGACCGTATATATTGGCGGCGGTACACCGTCATGGCTTTGGGAGTCGGATATGGCAGCGATCATGGATGCTGTGCATCAGAGTCTTTCCCTGCTGCCGGGTGCGGAAGTTTCCATTGAGTGCAATCCTGGAACTGTCACGGCACAGAAGTTTGCAGTATACAGACAGTCCGGGATCAACCGGATCAGTCTGGGGCTGCAGTCTGCACAGAATGTTGAATTAAAAATGCTGGGACGTATCCATACCTGGGAGCAGTTTTTAAAGACCTATGAACTTGCAAGGGCAGGAGGATTTTCCAATATCAATGTGGATCTTATGAGTTCTCTTCCGGGGCAGCATATAGAAACCTATGCGGATTCCCTGCAGAAAGTATGCCGTCTGAAACCGGAGCATGTTTCTGCCTATTCGCTGATCATTGAAAAAGGAACACCTTTTTACGATCTCTATAAATTTGATGCGGTCAAGCAGCGTGCGGGAATGGCAACGGATGCACTGCCGACGGAAGATGAAGTCTACGAGATGACGCAGATGACGGAACAGGTACTGAAAGAAAATGGCTATGTGCATTATGAGGTGTCAAATTTTGCGCAGCCGGGATATGCATGCAGACATAATATTGGTTATTGGACACGTGTCAACTATCTCGGAATGGGACTTGGTGCATCTTCTTTGATGGAAAACATACGTTACACCAATACATCGGATCTATATACTTATTTAGAACAGACACAAGCAATCCGCGAAGGTATCTGGGAAAATCATCATGAAGATGGCACAGTGGAACAACTTCCGGCAACCAATCTACATGCCTCGGCAGAATCTGTAAGCAGATATGCCCAGATGGAAGAGTTTATGTACTTAGGACTCCGTATGATCGATGGAATTTCCAGAGATGATTTCTTTCATGACTTTGGAATACCGATTGAGGCAGTGTATCAGGAAGTTTTAAATCATCTGCAGGAAGAGAGACTCTTAGAGCGCCGTGCAGGCAGAATTTACCTGACACCGAAGGGGCAGGATGTCAGCAATTATGCACTGGCACAGTTCCTGTTTGACGAAACATAATAAAATATTAAGAAAATGTTTTATGGTCATTTAAAGGTGGATGGGATATAATGTGGTAAAGCAATGAGCACATGCACTGCGGACTAAAGTATTAATATCGCAGTACCTGAAATATGCACTGCGGACTAAAATATTTATATAAATGAATGAAAAAGAAAAAAGATAGAGAGTGAACGGATTTGAATGCAGAGAAGCGAAGAAAAAAACGACTGAGAAACCTGGTATGCATAGTATATTGTTCGCTGCAGCTTCTGATCGTTCTTGCGTTATTTAAAGGGATGGGGAGTTTGCTGCACAAACTGGTTCCGGCAGGCATTGACCTTTCACAGATCGAAGGGAAGATCGTGGCGGTTAATGACGAGCAGGAGAAGCAGGATGAGATAGACGAGAATAAACTGATCGTATGTTTAGATGCCGGGCATGGCGGAAAAGATAATGGATCTGATTACAGGCTTCGTTATGAAAAAAATGACAATTTAAAAATAACACAGGCAGTGGCAGCATATCTTACTGACAAGGAAAATGTGCAGGTTATTATGACACGTTCGGATGATACATTTTTGTCGTTAGAGGAGCGGACAACCTTTGCAAACCAGAATAATGCCGATTATTTTGTGTCGCTGCACCGAAATACCGGTGAGGGAAATGGCGTAGAGACATGGATCCGCAGTGATGCAGATGACAAGGCACAGTCACTTGCCCAGAATATCATGGACAATCTGGATGCTGCAGGAGTTTCAAGAAACCGCGGCGTAAAGAAAGGAACACAAAAGAGCGAGAGCAAAGATTATTATGTAAATCTGCACACAAACATGCCGGCATGTATCGTTGAACTTGGTTTTATGAACAGCCCGACGGATAACCAGTTGTTTGATGCAAACCTTGACAGTTACGCGAAAGCAATCGGGGATGCTGTATTAAAAACGTATGAGTCCTATGGAAAAGACGGAACAGACGCTACAGAATCGGTAGAGGATGTTCCGAGTACGGAAGACCAGACATCTACGGAAACAGGCACAGGCACGACCGGACAGGTGCTGCAGAATACGCAGATTGAAAACGTAGCTTCTTTAGATGCGACCAGTCATGACTGGGGACTTGGCAGCCACACGGATGACGAAAACCGTCCGCTTGACGCCATCAATGCACAGGAGACTTATGGAAAATATAATGCGTACTTCATCGGTGATGATACAAAAGATATTTATCTGACATTTGATGAAGGTTATGAATACGGACAGACCGAGAGCATTTTAAATACCTTAAAAGAAAAAGGTGTATCTGCTACATTTTTTGTAACGGAACCATATGCGAAGGACAATCCTGATCTGGTAAGACGTATAATTGATGAAGGTCATGTGCTTGGAAACCACAGTGTGACACATCCATCTGCGGGTATGCCATCATTGACTTTAGATAAGCAGGAAAATGAGGTAACAGAGAATCATGCCTATATCAAGGAAAACTTTGGGTATGACATGTACCTGTTCCGTTATCCGACCGGAAGATTCAGTGAGCAGTCGCTTGCACTGTTAAATAACTGTAATTATAAGAGTATTTTCTGGAGTTTTGCATATCTTGATTATGATGTCAATAACCAGCCGGATCATGTATCAAGCCTGCAGAAGATGAAAGATAAACTCCATCCGGGTGCGATTTATCTGCTCCATGCGGAGTCGGAGACGAATGCAGCAGTGCTGGGTGATTTTATTGATGCTGTGAGAGCTGCTGGGTATGGATTTAAGAATTTTTAGATGGTAAAAATAATATAGTTTAAAAAATTCCTTATCAGATTATTGGTAAGGAATTTTTTTACATTTCTATTACTTTTTTAGCACAGATGTGCAGACGGATACGGTTTCTTTCCATTGTTCATCATGGGAAATCGATGCATCATGGTCACCTTTTTGTGCACCGTAACTTCCAAAACCGGCATGATTTCCTCCTTCGATCACATGTTCCGAATAGTCAGCGGGCATAAGGTCACGGCTGGTTACAACTTTGTCCATGTTTAAGACACCGTCATTGCTGCCATATATGGAAATAACCGGAAAAACAGCTTTTGTAAGATCACTGGTGGAATAGGAAGCAAGCAGGATCAGTCCGTCTAAATCATTTAAATGCTTCCCTGCATAGCTTGCAGCCATGGCACCACCGAGGGAATGACCAGCCAGATACCAGTGTTCATAGGAATAATCCGCCATGATGTCATCCGCTTTATTCATACCAAAGAAAGCAAGGTTGCAGGGCATTTTGACAAGAAAACAGTCGATGCCGCTTCCTGCGATCTGTTTTAACAGTGGTGCGTATGCGATTGCCTCTACTTTGGCGCCAGGATAGAAAATAAGCGCATCTTTCGTACCTGGTCCGTCAAAAAGCATGCCGGTGGCAGTAGAACTTACCGTTACGGTATCGGAGGAGGTTAAAGCATCATCTACATCAACGGCGTGATAGTAGTCATTTACATACCAGACGCTGATACCGCAGAGTGTAAGAATCACGGCAAGAAGTATCATAAGGATAATTTTTGATTTACGTTTTGTGTGAGTCATGTGAAGTCCTTTCTTAAGTTGTATGGCTGTGGGCTGCCTGAAAGGCAGAGATTGGAAGTTATCAGTATCTATAACATTGAAATAATCGTCATAATAACATCCATTCCATTTCCTAATAAATTGCCAATAAAATGTGCTGTCATTGGTACATATATATTTTTAGTCTTAATATATGACAAACTTAACGGCAAAGCCCAGACCATAGTTAAAAATATTCCCCATATTGTTAAGGAGTGTTAGTATAAATAAAATATTCCTTTGGAATGACAAAACAAGATATTATAAATATCATTTCTATTATAATCGGTATCATGTTTGTTTTAATATAGCTGCTCATTATTTTACCTTCTTTTGAGAATCATAAAATTATGCACTTTAAACTGGAATTTATATAATTATCTCTCTAACTTTCCCCATTTTATAGGCTTTCCCGCCTGTCCATTAGTGAAATGATAT
>OGII01002386.1_pt1 | contig 11041 bp, 6 predicted proteins | sample 1571701 | NCBI WGS metagenome assembly OGII01 (sample SAMEA2581950, study PRJEB24529) | metagenome | biome: Human gut stool | place: China | collected 2011
TACGGGTAATACATTTAATATTGGTGAGGGCTCTGTCCTGAAAGTGAATAAAAATAATGTAGGGGTTTTGATACAGGACTATAAAACGAATACTTTTAATTGCGACAATACGGTTAAGTACCAGATCGCGGATGAGAAATCAGCGATTACTGTATTCAACCAAGATGGTTCATTACGTAATGCGGCTTGCGATATGTCTGGTCTACTTTCTGAGGTAGATTTGACAGATCAAAATCGTATCGTTTTCCCGGAAGGAGAATATACTTTACCAATGACTCTACCATTAGATAAATCTATCACAATTCAAGGAGCTGGGCAGGACAAGACTATTATAAAAGGTGCGATCTTGGTTAATGGCTCTGCCAATAATACTGCTACCGATGTTAAAATAAAAGGATTGAGTATCGATTATACGCCAACGAAAGTTACCTCTGGAAAATGTACTCCAATTATAGAGGTAACCGGTAATGCGGATTTGTTGATAGATAATTGTATTATGAATAATAATACACAAGGCTATGGTGATCGTAAGAACCCAAATCCTGCGGAAGCATTACAAAATGCGATTCTTCTGGGAGCAACGGCAAAGGGGACTGTACGTGTTGAAAATACTACAATAAATTTGGCGGCTAACGCACAATCTGGAGTTCTTATTGATGGAGAACTGACGGATGTCTCTCTTGTTAATACAAAGATTGAGGGACAGGTGAACGGTTCGAATCAATTTGGTGTATATATTCACCATAAAAAAACGCCAGTGACGGTAGATAGTACGACAATCTTGCTAAATAACCATTATTGTATTTATGCTAATAACGCCGGCGATCAAAAATTGACAATAAAGAATAAATCGAACATCGTAGGGTATGGTGCTCTCTATTTGTATGAGACCTCAGATATGAACGTTCATGTTTCGGGAGGGAGTACCTTAACTGGTAAGACAAAAAATAAGGGTGTTTCCGATAGTTTTGCGGCTATAGCGATATCAACAAATAATTCTACAGTGGGAGCTTCCAATAACGAGATTGTGATTGAAGATTCTTATATCGGGAATAAGTTTGATGAACAAGAGACAATGGCAATGACTCCGATTAAAATAAATGGTAGTTTTACTCCTACTCCTTGTGATAATAAGATTATATTGAAAGGAAAAACAATTGTCTCAACTACTGATAACATAAAGAACCCAACTATAGTGGGTTATGGTATGAATCCTGATGAATATAATAATGTAATCATGGTGGAAGGCACTGATGTGCAATTTCAAGACCAAAACGGGAAGCCTTGTGTGATTATTAATAAACCGGATGGTTCATTTAGGAATGCGGCGGTCTCTATAGTAACAGCAATCGATTTTGGAGAATTGTATGGGAGTACATATTACCATGAAGGCATTGCCTATGCGGGAGATATAATACTGATTCCTGATACGACTATGGCAGAAACGCTTAATTCTTTAAATGCGGCAAAGCCTAATTTCTTTCCGGATGTGGACACATGGGAGCCTTATACTATCCCGGATGGTGTTATTTTTAATTGCAAGGATGGTCGTTTAGTAATAGAGGAAAATACAGCTAAAGCATATGCTATTGCTAATCCATTTAAAAGGGTTTATTGGTTGAATCAAGGTGCGCAGTCATTTTCTATAAAAGAATGTGTAGTAGCCATTGACATAAAAAGTGATACTACGTGGGCCACATCTTTTCAAGATCGACAGGTGAATATTCTAAATGGAGCGACACTGACTGTCTCGGTGCCTATGGCTTTAGATACAGTGATGATGGAAGAGGATGCACAAGTGGTATTTACCGCTACGGAAGGGAAGTTGACGGCTCGGTCTCTTCGTTTCGCTCCACTTTTGTCTGCTACGGGATGGAAGGCGTTTGGAATGCCATTTACCTCTGCCGTGATCAAGAACTCTACGGAGGAGGAGATCTCGGCTCCAAGTACTCAAAATGTTGATAATGGTATCTGGTTCGCTAGGCTGAAGGATAACAAGACTCCGGAGTTCGTGGTGGATGAGAGTGCTTTTGGCATGGCTGGTCTTTGGGCGGCTAATGGCGATACCTATACGATCTCTTCCGAAGGAGCTTTTGAATTCAAGACCTTGGAAGAACCTGCCGCTCCAACTGAAACAGGTACTTTCTTGATGTGCTCGAATCCGAATACATTTACGATTACCTTGAAACAATCCGCTTATATATTGACAGCGGATGGAACCTCTTTCGAGCAAGAGGCAAACCCGGAGATCAAGCCTTTCCAAAGCTTTGTCTTGACAGACGCCAAGACATTGAGTACGCTTCGCTCTTTACGTATCGGCGATGGCGTGGTTACGGGTAACCAGACGATCGAGCCGGTAGATGGTTATTACGTGACTACCGATCGTGGTGCTATCGTGATCCACACGCCGGAGCCTATGGACGTGGTGGTTATCAGAATGAATGGCAAGGTCGCTTATCGTGGCGAGGTTACGGACGGACAGCGGATCATGGTTTCTTCGGGCATCTATGCCGTGAACGGTCAATTAGTAAGGGTTAAATAACGATTAAAACAAAGATAAACATGAAAAAGAGTATATTAGCGATATTCCTTGCTGTCATCGCGATGGCACAGGTACATGCGCAAGATTCAGATTTACGTTCCGCCCCGGATCTTCCGACGTTCAAGGTGACATTGAATTATAGCTCGGCGAATACGGATCAAGGAACCATAACCAGTACGGTAGCCACAGGTTCCAAGGTGGCATATAATAGTAAACCCGTTTTCACGATCACGGCGAAGCCCGGATATGTCCTGTCGGATATAACGATGAATACGGCTACTATTGGCACGTTGCCGAGCGGTACTTTTCAAAATGATAATACGACCACTTATTCCTATACTTCCACCGCTTTAACCGGTAGTACGGAAATCAAGGCGGTGTTCAAGGCGAAAGAGCAGGTGACGGTCACGATCTCTCCTGAGTATGCCACCTTGGATGAGATAAGAGCGAAGGTGAATTTGCCCAAGGTTACTTTTGACCCGGTTATTACGGGGTATAAAGTACAATACAGGGAGGATGGCTCTGCTGCTTTGATGGATGAGCTACCCGAAAAGGCTGGACTTTATTATGTTGTCGTAACCAAGTCGGAGACTGATACGCAATCCGCCATAAACAAGGAGATTCTATTCAAGGTACAACCGCCCCATACGCTTTCCTACTGGTTTGAGGAGGCGCAAGGATCTGTAACCGCTTCTATGGATGGCTCCATTATCGCCAGTGGTGATGAGATCGTTTATAATAAGCCAGCCGTATTGAAGATTGCCTCCAAGCCCGGTTATGTGTTGAGTAGACTTACCGTAGATAATAATGAGGTGACTTTGCCGAAAGGAACTTTTAATTCTTCTACGAATGAGACTTCCTACGCGGATTATACGACATCGGCGTTGACCGCTTCTACGGTTATTGACGTGCGATTTGCCGCGAAGAAAACCGTATCTGTAACAGCCAATCCATTATCTGCCACGAAGGATGAGGTTTTGGCTGGTAAGAATCTTCCGGTTATTACATTTTCCCCCAATACGATAGCGGGGCAGAAGGTTCAATATAAGAACGCTTCCGGAGCTTTATCCGATAAACTTCCTGCGGCGGATGGTGTTTACACGGTCGTCGCGACCAGTCCCGAGACCGCGGAATATGCCGCCTTGAAGGATGAGAACATGAAGTTCACGGTATCTAAAGCGAATGTATTAAATTATAACGTGGAAACGGCCGGACAAGGTACGGTTACCGCCAAGATGGGCTCTACGGACATGGCAAGCGGTAGCGAGATCATTAACGGGCAACCTGCCGTATTTACAATTATCGCTAACCCCGGATTTCTATTGAATAAGATTGTTGTGAATGGAACTGCGGTATCAGCCTTGCCAAAAGGTGCGCTTAATAAGGATAACACCATCTCTTATACCTATACGACCGCCTCGTTAACCGCCTCTACGACCTTGTCGGTAGGTTTCGCCGCGAAGAAAACGATTTCCGTGAGTGTAACAGGTTCTTCGGCGACAAAAGACGAGATCGTGGCCGGGAAGAATTTGCCGGTTATTAAGTTTACGCCGGAAATAGCGGGACAAGCGGTTCGATATCGTGCGGCCGATGGTTCGGAGACTTCCACGTTACCGCAGATAGTCGGAGCTTATAAGATTGTCTTATTTAGTCCGGAGACCATGGAGTATGCCGCATTAGAAGATTCCTCTAAAACGTTTACGATCCGTAATGCCAATACCTTGGCTTACGCTGTCGATGGTGGACAGGGTACGGTTACCGCCAAGATGAACAACAAGGACATCATGAGCGGTGGTGAGATCGCTTACGGTAAGCCCGTCATTTTCTCGATCGTATCAAATGCCAACTATAGGCTAGGGGCTATTAAGCAAGCCTCTTCGGACGTGGATATCTCGAAGATCAAGGGAACGTATGCTAATGGAAATACCTCTTACACGTACACGACTCCTAATCTGATGAGTGGCGATAGCTATACTTTTGCGTTCGTCTCCAAGGATACGGTGAGGTTCGTGGCTAACAACCTTGTCCAGACGGTCGGCTCCATCAAGCCGGTCACGGTAACAAGCGCTGTCGGGGATATCAAGATCGAATATCAATTGAGCGGTACGGCTTGGGTTACGACATTGCCTTCCACGCTGGCTGTGGGTTCTTATAAGGCCCGTTTGAGCCGTGCGGAGGACTTGACATACCGTAGCCTCTCTGATACGGTTACGTTAGTGGTGGAGAGCAAAAAAGAGGTGGAGAGTTTGGTGTTACCTACTCCGGGTCGTATTGAGGAAGGACAGGCTTTATCGGCGTGTACCTTGATCGATGGAACTTCTTCCGGATCATTTATCTGGAAAACTCCGAACGAGATCGCTTCTCCGGATAAGAAAAAGTACGACTTGATATTCGAACCGAATGATCCTGTTCACTATGCGGCTAAAGACACGTTTATAACCTTGAACGTAATTCCTGTTTATTCTATGAATGTTACCGCCGGTAATTTCGGTACTGTCATCTTGGAGGGGCGTACCGCAAATGATAAATATGCGAGAGGCTCGGTTTTGAAAGCGACAGCCGTCGCAGATAAGAATTACCGGTTTGCCGGTTGGAGTGATGGGAATACATCGGCTACACGGGAGTTGCAAGCGAATGCGAACTTGGATATCGTAGCCCGTTTCGATCCGGTTCTTTATGGCGTGACGTTTACGGATCCGATGAATGGTTCCTTGAAGGTCTTTGCGAATGGCGTGGAGGTGAAGAATGGTGCTGAATTTTTACAGGGGACCTTATTGACTATCACGGCGACTCCGGATGCGGGCTATATGGTTCAGTCCGTGAAAGTGAATGGGGCTTTGGTGAATAACGGTTCTTATACTTTGACACAAGCCGCTGATATATCGGCCGATTTCCTGCAAAAAGAACCGGATAAACATTTGGTCAAGGTTGGGGAGTTGAAGAATGGTAGCGTTAATCTGATCGAGGTGGATACGAAGGCGCCTGTTACTCCCGGTGAGGCTATCTCTGAAGGTGTGAAAGTGAAGGTGATAGGAAATGCGGATTATGGCTATGAGCTGGCATCCGTGAAAGTGGAAGGCGCGAATTATAATGAGGCTGATGGCTCATTTATGGTTGGGACCGGAGATGTTACGGTGAGCGCAAGTTTCCAATTGGTGAAATATCAAATAACCTCGGCGTTGAATATCCCTAATGCGGGTAAAGTCGTATTGAAAGATAAGGCCGGTAAAGAGGTGGCTTCCGGTTCTAAGGTTCCTTATATGACTCAATTGACCGCTTCTGTTGAGACGGAAACGGGATATCGTTTTATGAATATGATGGTGAACTCTTCCGAGATCAAGGATGGAGATGTATTCACCGTTTCCGGCCCTATGGTTGTTACCGCTAATTATGTGGAGAAGAAAGATTTGGCCTCGCTGATTGATAAGACGACGCAAACGGTAGTCTATAATAAGCAATACCGGAATTTCGAGGTTAAAATTACGGGCTATTCCGGTTTGGACTTTAAGGTCGCATATTCCCGGAGTGGGGTAGAAATGACAGAGAATCCTAAATCGGCCGGAACTTATAAAGTTCGGATTACCCGTGGCGAGGATGATTTATTTAAAGCCGTGGATGTAACTGCCGAGCTGATTATCAAGAAGGCTGGTATGGCATTGCTGGAAGTACCGACTATAGGAGGGGATAATTATGAAAAGGTTGATGCTAAACTTACTCAAGACTTCGAGGATGTGGAATGGAATCCTTCTACACAAAAATCGGCGCTTCGTGCGAATGTGACCGGAATCCCGACAAAGGATCAGGTAAATATTCTGCGCTTTACCCCACTTGACAAGAGTAATTATGAATCGGTAGATTATTCAATGCCGATTGGTGAAGTAAAAACGTTTTCTTTAAGTACCTCAAATACGGAGGTTACGAATGGAGGCTTGGTTATTAGCGATTATTCGGAAGTTCCGGAGAATACGGTTTTAAAGTTGCGAGCGGTAGCTCCTAGCGAGAATCAGCGTTTTGATTCTTGGAGTGATAATGTCTCAAGCGCCGATAGAAAGAAACCAGAGATAACGGTTACTTTGGCGGCTGATGCGACATACACCCCGAATTTTGTGGATAAACCTAAAATAACGGCGAATCCTTCAGATTTGGAGTTTGTTTATAATGGTTCCGTAAGGCTTGTGGAATTGAAAGACATTTTGAGCGGTAGTTATCCGACAGATGTAAATATTAAATATTCAAATACGGATGGATCGGTTGCTACCCCATTGAACGCAGGTACTTATCTTGTGACTGTAACACGTACCGGGGATGAGAACTGGCGATCTTTCGAGGCAACCAAGAAATTAGTGATAAAGAAAGCGAAGGTCGTAAAGGTAGTGGCTCCTACCGCATCTACGATCACGGAAGGTCAGTCCTTGTCGGAATCCCTATTATCCGGTGGTGTTGCGAAAGGTGCCGATGGGACTACCATATCCGGTAAATTTGAATGGGCTGATGCGTCAGCTATATTGAAACCCGGCAATAGCCAGAAAAAGGAAGTGATCTTCACGTCGTATGATCCGAATTATGAGGATGCGACTACGGAAGCGGAGGTTACGGTGAAAAGTTCGGATGCGTTAGTTGTCACGTTCGCTCAACCGGAAAATGGTTCTTTGAAAGTCTATATGTTGAAGGGTGAGGGCGAGAAGACCGAGATAACGAGTGGAACCGCTGTGGCGAAAGCGACTAAGCTAACCATTGAGGCGGAAGCCAATCCGGATTATGAATTGACCGTTATTCAAATAGGCGAAGAGAAGTATATGACTTCGCCTGTAGAGATTGAAGTCGATAAGTCCTTGGCTATTATGGCAGAGTTCAAGCCGGTTTCTACACCTCCGGGAACAGATGTGGCTGTTACGGGAGTTTCCTTGAATATCACGTCCAAGGCATTGGCCGTAGGTGAATCTTTTGCCTTGCAAGCGAAAGTTACCCCTAATAACGCCACTATGAAAACCGTCTCTTGGAGCAGCAGCGACGAGACGGTGGCTACTGTTGACGCGGATGGTGTCGTTACCGCTCTGAAAATCGGTACCTGCAAGATTACCGTGGCTACCGATGATGGAAACAAGACGGCGTCTTGTGTGGTAACTGTCTCCGGTACGGTAGGTATCGAGCAAATCATCAACGATCATCAAATCTATTGCGAGCGAGGTGCTATAACCATTCATCCGGCCCGTCCAATCTCGATCCGTATCATAGCGGTGACTGGAGTTAGCCTGTATGGCGACTCAATTATCGGAACTACCCGCATCCCGGTATCGACAGGAATCTATCTGATAGAGATCAACGAGAATGGCAAGCGTATAACAGTGAAAGTAAACGTTCGCTAACAACCTTATTTTAAGAAACTAACCCTTGAGTCTTTAATGTTGGGGAAGGCCGCTAGGAATACTCAGTTCCGGCGGTCTTCTTTTTTATCCTATAAGCTTTACTTTATCTGTTTTTGTTCTGATATAATTAAATAAAACGTTATCTTTGTATCATAGAAAATTAAAACAGAAAGCCTTATGGAAAAAAATGAAGAAAAGAAAAAGGAAGAAAATGCCAAACCTAAAACAACTGTGGCGAACCCTGGAAAACGAAAGGTAAGTAAGACATGGGAAGCTATACAGCGGTTAAAGGGAAGTCTGATTGTAAATGACCCTAAATTTTTACTGTAAATGCGATATCTCATTGACACGAATATTTTTGTATATATGGCATCTGATCCCGAATATCTAAATAGGGATATAGATGCTATTATCCAAGAACCGGAAACCCTTCTTTATATAAGTGCCGAGTCCGTACGTGAGCTGATTGTCGCTTATCGAAATAAAGGACTGTGTTCTAAACGATGGAAGTCGGCAGAAGCGATGATCGTCGCCATAGAAAAGGAGTTTTATGTGAAAATATTGCCATTGAAAAAAGAACATATGCAAACGTATGCGCATATGGAGATCAATGAGGCGCAGGGACACAAAGATCCCTCAGACCACGTAATTATTGCGCATGCCATAACGGAACATCTACCGCTTATATCAAGTGATACCCGTTTCGGATTCTATAGAAGTCAAGGGTTGGACTTGGTATTCAATCAGAAATAATCTATATATTGTATATGTACGAATGGCCTTTGTTAGAGTTGTAGAGGTTAAATATTCTAAAACCCTTTCGGCTTACTTATTTTATTCGTTCTTTTGCAAGAAAATTGGGAGGTGTGTTCTCTGTACGCATCTCCTTAATTTATTTAACGTTAATAAGTGAGAGTCTGATGGCTGAAAATAAAAAAGTTAGTTCTGTTTCTTTCTTTAACTCCCGGCTTACGTCTGTTATTAGTATCTCCTTGGTACTATTCTTGCTAGGACTCATTCTATTGATAGGGATGTTGGGTAATAAACTCTCCGTTTATGTGAAAGAGAACTTATCTTTCTCCATCGTGCTGAAAGATAACCAAAAAGAAACTGAGATAAAGAAAATGCAGAAGAGCTTGGATGCTCTTCCTTTTATAAAATCAACCGAGTATATATCGAAAGAGCAAGCCGCGAAAGAGTTGGAAGAAGAACTGGGCGAGAATCCGGAAACCTTCTTAGGCTTTAACCCTTTACAGGCCTCGATTGAGGTGAAACTGCATTCGGAGTACGCCAACCCCGATAGCCTCCAAGTGATAGAGAAGAAGATTAGAAACTATACGTCGGTCTCGGAGCTGCTTTACCGAAAGGATATGATGGAGATGGTCCATAATAATATGAAGCGGTTGGGCTTGATCCTGCTAACCTTGGCTGCGGTACTGATGATTATCTCGTTCGTGTTGATCAGTAATACGATTCGCCTGTTGATTTATTCCAAACGATTCTTAATTCATACGATGAAGCTAGTGGGGGCTACTTCCGGCTTTATACGTAGGCCTTTTGTGAAATATAACATAGTAAGTGGCATTTTCGCCTCTATCTTGGCAATATTGATGCTAACCGGAGCGTTATATTATTTGCAAAATGAATTGAAAGGTTTTATCCAGATATTGGATATGCAAACATTATTATTGGTTTATGTGGCAGTGTTTGCTTTAGGTATTGTCTTGTCCGTGATCGCGACCATTTTTGCCGTGAATAAATATTTGCGGATGGGGGTCGATAAGTTGTATTATATTTAATGTACGAATAATAAAGAGTTGAGAAAGATGGCTAAAAGAGATTTTGCTTTCGGAAAAGAGAATTTTATACTGATTGCGGTAGCGGTTGCCTGCATCGTGCTTGGTTTCATATTGATGAGTGGTGGAGGTTCCGGGGATAATACGTTCAATCCCGATATATTCAGCGCCCGCCGTATCGTGGTAGCTCCGGTGGTTACGGTTATTGGTTTCGTGATGATGATTTTTGGAATCTTGAAGAATAGCAAAGATAAAGAAGTAACAGAATGAGTTGGTTTGAGGCCTTGATACTGGGTATCGTACAGGGATTGACCGAATATCTGCCGGTGAGCAGTAGCGGTCATTTAGCGATTGGCTCAGCTTTGTTTGGTATAGAGGGAGAGGAGAATCTTGCGTTTACGATCGTCGTACATGTGGCGACCGTATTCAGTACGTTAGTGGTTTTATGGAAGGAAATCGATTGGATATTCCGTGGTTTGTTTAAATTTCAGATGAACGCGGAGACGAAGTATGTGATTAATATCTTGATTTCCATGATTCCGATCGGGATCGTTGGGGTATTCTTTAAAGATACGGTAGAACAAATCTTTGGATCAGGTTTATTGGTCGTTGGTTGTATGCTGCTATTGACGGCGGCTTTGCTGGCATTTTCGTATTATGCCAAACCACGCCAGAAAGAGTCGATCTCGATGAAAGATGCTTTTATTATCGGTCTGGCTCAGGCTTGCGCCGTGATGCCGGGTTTGTCACGTTCCGGATCAACGATCGCTACCGGTTTGTTATTGGGAAATAATAAGGCGAAACTAGCCCAGTTCTCTTTCTTGATGGTAATACCTCCGATCTTGGGAGAGGCGTTGTTGGATGTGATGAAGATGGTGAAAGGTGAAGATGTGGCCGGGAGCATTCCCGCATTATCATTAGCGGTAGGTTTCGTGGCCGCTTTTGTTTCCGGTTGCGTGGCCTGTAAATGGATGATCAACATCGTGAAAAAGGGGAAACTGATTTATTTCGCTATCTATTGCGCGATCGCGGGATTGGTGACAATTGCTTGTACATTACTGAAATAAAGAATGGATTTTATAGCTGGAGAGATTTTATATTTTAATAAACCGCTAACGTGGACTTCTTTTGACCTAGTTAATAAATTTCGCTATAAGCTAAGTCGGAAACTGAAGGTAAAGAAGATTAAAGTTGGACATGCGGGGACACTGGATCCCTTGGCTACAGGTGTGATGATCGTTTGTACCGGAAGGGCTACGAAGCGGATCGATGAGTTTCAATATCAGACGAAGGAATATATCGCTACGTTGAAGTTGGGAGAGACTACCCCGTCTTTC
>OGII01002388.1_pt1 | contig 11034 bp, 7 predicted proteins | sample 1571701 | NCBI WGS metagenome assembly OGII01 (sample SAMEA2581950, study PRJEB24529) | metagenome | biome: Human gut stool | place: China | collected 2011
AAGAAGGTGACAATATCATAGGCCGGCGTTGCGTGGGGAATGTTATCGATGTGCCGATTGAGACTTCGGATATGAGTATGGACCGGCGTCACTGTATCATTAATGTAAAGCGTAATAAGCAGGGAGTGTTGATTTATACCTTACGCGATGCTCCCAGCCTGACGGGAACTTTCCTTAATAATGAAATTTTGGGTGACAAAGACCGTATTCGCATTGAGGATGGAGCCATTGTAACTATTGGTGCCACTACTTTTATATTGCGGGCAGCAGAGCAGGAAAGCCTTTAGACAAAAAAGAAAACTGTGGCTTAATTATTTCCCATCAAATGTGGTATAAATAAAGCAGACCGTATAAAAACTCCTTTTGTACGGTCTGCTTGTTTAAAATCATAGGAATTAAAGAATACCTTTTACTGTTTCCTGCATGCCTTTTTCTTGGATGGATTTTAAGAAGCAGGTAATCATGTCTGTCAATCCTGGAACGGTATTCAAGTCTCCGTGTTCCCCCCAGATAAGGTCTTTGGCTGCCAATACGCCTTCTGCCACTTTGCGGGTATCCCCCGTTGCCCAAAGGTCTTTCAATAACTGCATGATTTCGGGAGCATCATTCGGGATGATTTCTGTGCCGTCTGCGCGGGTACCTCCTTTGTAGTACGTGATGATGGCAGCCAGTCCCAATACCAGACCTTTCGGCAGTTCTCCTTTACGTTTCAAGTAGGTTTTCAGGCCAGGAAGGTCACGGGTTTGGTATTTAGGGAAAGAGTTCAGCATAATACTGGTTACGGCATGGTCAACAAACGGATTGTTGAAGCGCTCCAATACATCTTCTGCAAACTTTTTCAATTCGTTTTTCGGCAGGTTCAACGTTTCCATCAGCTCGTCAAACATCACTTTATGGATGTATTGTCCGATTATAGGATGCTGGCAGGCATCGCGTACAATATTTACCTCCGACAGATAGGCTACTGGAGACAATACGGTATGAGGTCCATTCAGCAAGGTTACTTTTCTTTCGTGGTAAGGTTCTTCAGAAGGAACAAACAATACATTCAGTCCGGCTTTGTCGGCAGGGAATTCTTCGGCGACTTCTTGCGGAGCCTCGATGACCCATAAGTGGAAAATTTCAGCCTGCACTACCAGATTGTCATCGTACTGTATCTTTTCTTTTATAGCGGCAATGTCTTTGTGGGGGAATCCTGGAACGATACGGTCCACCAGTGTTGCATACACACCGCAGGCTTCCTCAAACCAAGCTCTGAACTCATCACCCAATTGCCATAATTCAATGTATTGATAGATTGTCTCCTTCAACTTGTGGCCATTCAGGAAGATGAGTTCGCAGGGGAAGATAATCAGCCCTTTGCTCTTGTCGCCGTTGAATGTCTTGAAGCGGTGATACAACAGCTGTGTCAGTTTGCCCGGATAAGAAGACGCCGGTGTATCTGTCAGCTTACAAGCAGGGTCAAAGGCTATACCTGCTTCCGTCGTGTTGGAAATGACAAAACGCATTTCCGGTTGTTCGGCCAATTTCATGAACTCATCGTTTTGAGTATAGGGGTTTAAGGCACGGCTGATTACATCTATCATAGTCAGACTGTTGATGGTTTCTCCTTTATCCAGACCTTGCAGATTTACATGATAAAGGTCATCCTGGGCATTCAGCATGTTAACCATACCTTTATCGATGGGTTGGACTACTACCACATTGCTGTTGAAATCGGTCTTTTGATTCATGTTATAAATAATCCAATCCACAAATGCGCGAAGGAAATTACCTTCGCCAAACTGGATAATGCGTTCCGGGCGTTGTGCTTTGGGAGCAGTTTCTTTGTTTAATGCTTTCATTTAAAAAATGATTTAAATGGTTGATATGTAATTTTTTAATTATTCAAACTCAAAGTAAAAGTCTATGTTTTCCTTCATCAATATGTCGATGGGCATGTATTTCACTGCAGTGACCGGTCTTTTAAATACCACGTGGTTGCATAAAGTCTTCACGCCACAATAGCCTTGCAGGCCTGGGCGTTGACCGATGAGAAAGGTTACTTCACCGGTTTTCAGGAACTCTGTATTTTTGTGTAAAAGGTCATATCCCACAAGTCCTGCCAGCTTCTGCCCCTTTTCGTGCAGATAATTTGCCACCTGATAAACACGGGAATTAAAAACAGCTCCCAGTACGGCTTGGGGATGTTCTTTAAAAAAAGCATCCAACATCCGTCTGTTGCCGTCAGTATCTTCCTTGTGCAACACAATGTCATGGATAATCAAATCCTTATGTTCCTCGGAAAGGTATTGCATGAACCCCTCGAGGCGGCGTTGCATCTGGATTTCTGCCGGATTGTTTTTCTGATTGCTCAGGAATAACACAAGCTCCTGCCCTTTTTCATAGCTACGCATCAGAATCTTGGCAGCGATGTATCCGCTGGTTTTGGAATCTTGTCCGATATAACACAAGGCATGCGTCTGTTCAATATTGAAGTCTATGAATGCATAGGGAATATCCGCTTCCTCCAAATAAGCAGTGAGTTTTATGGTCTCCTCTCGGAAATTCGGGGCAACAAGTACGGCGTCGGCATTTTCCTCCCGGAGCACAGCACATGCTTCTTTATAGGAGGATTTGTCCGCATGCCGATAGTACAGATAGCTAACTCCAACATTGAACGGCCGTAATTCTTGTGCGGCACGGTCAATTCCCGCTGCTACAGCATACCAATAATCATGTTCTATATAATAAGGTATAATGCAGACAATATGATAGTGCTTTTTAGCCGCCAGCCCGATGGCAAACATATTGGGATGATAATCTATCTCGTCGAGTACTTTCTGGACTTTTTCCCTACTGGAAACGGATACGTCTCCGCGGTTGTGCAGTACGCGGTCTACAGTGCCGGCAGAGACGCCGGACATGCGTGCTATGTCTTTAATGGTATAGTTCTTGTTTTCCATCTTGAGGTATGCTGCCTAAGGCAGTAAAGGTGAGACGTCTGAAGCTTAAATATTATAAATATTCGCCGCAAAGATACGAATTATTTTGTTTCTCCAAGTAAAATTTCTACTTTTGTGTTCGATAACGGTTAATAAAACTAAAAACAATTATACGACCTATTAGCTTTACAATCAATACTATATAGGTGTAATAAATAGAAAGTAATATTTTTAGATACTTAAAACACAAGAAGATGAAAAACTTTATGGACGGAAATTTTCTGTTGCAAACGGAAACATCACAGAAGTTGTACCACGAGCATGCGGCTAAAATGCCGATTATCGACTATCATTGTCACTTGATTCCTCAAATGGTGGCGGAAGACTATCAATTTAAGTCACTGACTGAGATTTGGTTGGGAGGTGACCACTACAAGTGGCGTGCCATGCGTACCAATGGTGTGGACGAACGTTTCTGTACCGGTAAGGATACTACAGATTGGGAAAAGTTTGAGAAGTGGGCCGAAACGGTACCTTATACTTTCCGTAATCCGTTGTATCACTGGACCCACCTTGAATTGAAGACCGCTTTTGGAATCGATAAAATTCTCAATCCTCATACGGCCCGTGAAATTTATGATGAATGTAATGAGAAGCTGAAACAGCCTGAATATTCCGCCCGTGGCATGATGCGCCGTTATCACGTGGAAGTGGTTTGTACTACAGATGATCCTATTGATTCCTTGGAATATCATATCAAGACACGCGAGAGCGGTTTTGAAATCAAGATGTTGCCTACTTGGCGTCCGGATAAGGCAATGGCGGTGGAAGTTCCTGCCGATTTTCGCGCATATGTAGAAAAGTTGGCCGAAGTGAGCGATGTGGCTATTTCCTGCTTTGACGATATGGTTGCTGCCTTGCGTAAGCGTCACGATTTTTTCGCGGAACAAGGATGTAAACTGTCTGACCACGGAATTGAAGAATTCTATGCCGAGGATTATACAGAAGTGGAAGTTAAGGCTATCTTTAACAATGTATATGGCGGTACTGGATTGACGAAGGAGGAAATTCTGAAATTCAAGTCGGCCATGCTGGTTGTGTTCGGCGAAATGGATTGGGAGAAAGGTTGGACACAACAGTTCCATTATGGTGCTATTCGCAACAACAATAGTAAGATGTTCAAACTGTTAGGTCCTGATACCGGTTTTGATTCCATTGGCGAATTTACTACAGCAAAAGCTATGGCTAAATTTCTCGACCGCTTAAACTCCAATGGTAAGCTGACCAAGACTATTCTTTATAATTTGAATCCATGCGCCAACGAAGTCATTGCTACTATGCTGGGTAACTTCCAGGATGGTACGGTTGCCGGTAAGATTCAATTCGGTTCCGGTTGGTGGTTCCTTGACCAGAAGGATGGTATGGAAAAGCAGATGAATGCCCTTTCTGTACTGGGCTTATTGAGCCGATTTGTTGGTATGCTGACCGATTCCCGTTCCTTCCTCTCCTATCCGCGCCATGAATATTTCCGCCGTACATTGTGTAATCTTGTAGGCCGTGATGTAGAAAATGGTGAAATTCCTATTTCCGAGATGGAACGCGTAAACCAGATGATTGAAGATATCAGCTATTATAACGCTAAGAATTTCTTCCAATTCTAAAAAGCAATAGTAAGCTATAAGTTATGCAGTTTCACCCATAACTTATAGCTTATCTAATATTCCTTTGATACTATCCAATCGTATAAAATTGGGATGTCGTATTTCCCCTTCATGTTGCTCGTATGCCCAAGTCACGTGGTATGGTACATGGGCAGCGTATCCCCCAAGTTCCAATACCGGAAGTATGTCTGATTTTACAGAATTACCTATCATCAGGAGTTTTTCAGGCGGACAGCCCAATGTATCAATCAGCCTCTGGTAATCATCGATTTTCTTGTCACTCATAATTTCGATATGATGGAAATATTCTCGCAGTCCGGAAGCTTCTATTTTTCTTTTCTGGTCGAACAAGTCCCCCTTAGTGGCCAACACCAATTTATATTTCCCATGAAGTGACGATATGGTCTCCTTCACGCCTTCCAGTAGTGTAACCGGTTTCTGCAGAAGCTCTTGTCCCCATCCTATTACTTCTTCTATAAGATGCATATTCCCGTTTCCGTCTGTCACTTTGCAGATGGTTTCAGTCATACTGAGCATTATGCTCTTCAGCCCATAGCCATACATATGCAGATTCTTCATTTCTGTTTCAAAAAACCTTTGTGATATGGATGAAGCAGGCAGATATTGCCTTAAAAGGTTACAGAATTTGTGCTCGAACTCCTGAATATAAAGTTCGCTTTCCCACAGTGTGTCATCAGCGTCAAAAGCTATAAATTCGATTTTATCTTTCATGAATGGTCGTTTTATAAAAGCGTCCAAAGATACGGAGTATTCTATATAAATGAAAAGATAAATAGTGATAAATGGGAAGTTAATATCTTGTCTGCAACTTATTAATATTGTGTTTGCAGAAAATTAATATCTTGCAAACACGATATTAATTTCCTATTTTTGCACTTATTTTTTCATTTAATACATAAATTTTAATCGTACAAAAGGATGATGACATCACCCCAACCCGCTTCCAAAGGCTTCAGCAGAGCTTTTTGGGTAAGCAGTACAGTAGAACTGTTCGAACGCATGGCATATTATGCTGTATTTATTGTTCTTACCATTTATCTTTCCAATATTTTAGGTTTCAATGATTTTGAGTCAAGCATGATTTCCGGTCTGTTTTCGGGAGGGCTCTATTTGTTGCCTATCTTTACGGGCGCATATGCCGATAAGATAGGTTTCCGAAAGTCGATGATTATTGCTTTCTCACTGCTTTCCATCGGGTATTTGGGCTTGGGATTGCTTCCCACCCTACTGGAAGCAGCCGGTCTGGTGGAGTATGGCGAGACAACCCGTTTTTCAGGATTGCCGGATAGTAATGACCGCTGGATGATTGTCCCCGTATTGTTTGTTATCATGGTAGGAGGTTCGTTCATCAAGTCTATCATATCGGGATCGGTGGCTAAGGAAACAACAGAGGCTACCCGTGCTCGCGGCTATTCCATCTTCTATATGATGGTGAATATAGGAGCTTTTACCGGAAAAACGGTGGTCGACCCTCTACGGAATGTTATCGGTGAGCAAGCTTATATTTATATCAATTACTTCTCGGCTGCCATGACGGTGCTGGCATTATTGGCTGTCATCTTATTGTATAAATCGGCACATACAGCAGGTGAAGGGAAAAGCATGCGTGAAATTGGGCAAGGTTTTCTGCGTATTATCACTAATTGGCGTTTGTTGATTCTTATCCTCATCGTAACCGGCTTTTGGATGGTGCAGCAACAGCTCTATGCAACTATGCCCAAATATGTCATCCGTATGGCGGGTGAAACCGCCAAACCGGGGTGGATAGCCAATGTAAACCCGTTTGTAGTGGTTTGCTGCGTAAGTTTTATCACCCGGTGGATGGCAAAGCGCACAGCTATTACTTCTATGAATATAGGCATGTTTCTTATTCCGGTATCGGCATTGCTGATGGCATGCGGTAATTTGCTGGGCAACGATATTATTTCCGGCATGAGCAATATTACTTTGATGATGGTGTTTGGTATTGTTGTGCAAGCTTTGGCAGAATGTTTTATCTCACCGCGTTATCTGGAATACTTCTCTTTGCAGGCCCCCAAGGGCGAAGAAGGTATGTACCTCGGTTTCAGTCATCTTCATTCATTCCTCTCTTCTATTTTCGGATTCGGTATTGCGGGGGTGCTTCTGACAAAATATTGTCCTGATCCAGTCTTGTTTGAAACCCGCGAAGCGTGGGAAGCAGCTAGTGTCAATGCACATTATATCTGGTATTATTTCGCTGTTATAGGATTGGTTGCGGCAATAGCATTATTCGTTTTTGCCAAAACTACCGAATTCATCGACAAAAAGAAGAAGGCATAAGGTTTATATATTGCATACTTTTTGTATATTTGCCGTCACTTTTTTTAAAAGCGACGGCTTTTTTGTAATTAAGGAGATTAGGATGAAAGTAAAATTTATAAGCCTTGCCAGTGGAAGCAGCGGCAACTGTTATTATATAGGCACAGAAAAATATGGAATACTCATCGACGCCGGCATTGCAGTACGGACGATAAAAAAAGGACTGAAAGAAGCAGGTATCAGCATGGAAATGATACGTGCGGTATTTGTTACGCACGACCATGCAGATCATATTAAAGCGGTAGGTGGATTGGGTGAGAAACAGAATATTCCTATTTATACAACCGCCCGGATTCATGAGGGTATCAACCGGAGCTATTGCATGACAGAAAAGTTATATTCGTCTGTCCGTTACCTGGAAAAGCAGCAACCCATGCAGTTGGAAGATTTTCATATCGAATCTTTCGAGGTACCTCATGATGGCACGGACAATGTGGGCTATTGCATTGAGATAGACGGAAAAGTGTTTGCTTTTCTTACAGACCTTGGTGAAATTACTCCTACGGCCGCAGAATATATCAGAAAGGCCAATTATCTGATATTGGAAGCCAACTACGATGAGGAAATGTTACGCATGGGTACCTACCCCCAATACCTGAAAGAACGGATTACCAGCCGCACCGGACACATGAGTAATATTGCTACTGCTGAATTTCTTTCGGAAAATATGACGGAACATTTACAGTATATTTGGCTTTGTCATTTGAGCAAGGACAACAATCATCCTGAATTGGCATATAAAACAGTGGAATGGAAATTAAGGGAAAAAGGAATTATCGTAGGAAAGGATGTACAGTTGTGTGCTTTGAAGCGTACTACTCCTTCTGATTTATACGAGTTTGAATAAAAAATCCCATTTCATCGCAAAAAATACACCGTTTTGTTTGCACGAATAAAATAAAAGGACTACTTTTGCACCCGCAAACAAGAAATAAGGAATGCACTCTTAGCTCAGTTGGTAGAGCAACTGACTCTTAATCAGTGGGTCCAGGGTTCGAATCCCTGAGGGTGTACTTAAAAAAGGAACAACAGTAGTTGTTCCTTTTTTAATTTGTTTTAACAAGAACATGCTTTGTTGGGTATAAGCTCCTCATACGGAATCACTAGTAAATCTATATGGGGATGATACATTATTTTTCGTTAGTCCGCATCATAAATTCTTCAGAAGTTTGTTTTTATACCTTTGCCCTCACCCGCTTTCCGCCTCTTTCGTCACATTCGAAAATATATGTCAGAAAATGAAAGTAGGAAGAAAACTTTTATTTCCTCCTACTCGTATATCTATATTTTGTATATTTGTACACACATCAATGATTTTAAACTAAAAGAAAAACAATATGGATAAAGATTCAAAGCAAGTAGTGGTTCTTCTGACACATCCCAATATAAAAGAGTCGCGAGCTAACAAGGCATTGATGGATGCTATTAGTGACATGGGAGAGGTAGCCATATACAATTTATATGAGATGCGTATGGAAGATGCTTTTAATGCAGAGATATGGAGCACTATCATATCGCATGCATCTGCGCTTGTATTTCAGTTTCCGTTCTATTGGATGTCGGCTCCTTCTTTATTGAAGAGATGGTTGGATGAAGTATTTACTTATCTGGCAAAAACTCCTGCTGTGGCTGGTAAGACATTGATGGTGGTCACTACTGCCGGCTCTGAACATGATGCTTATAGAAGCGGAGGAAGAAATCGTTTTACGGTGGATGAGTTGTTAAGACCTTATCAAGCAAGTGCTGTACATGCTGGAATGATATGGCAAACTCCTCTTGTAGTCTATGGAATGGGGACTTCGGAAGCTAGTAAAAATATAGCAGAAGGGATAAATTGCTATAAGCAAAGAATTGAAGCATTGGTGAAGAAAGACATTTTCAGTGATAATTGGTAATAGTAGGACCATATCGAAATGGAACATTCTTTTTCATTTTTGAATGTTTGTTTTTCTCTTTATCTTTTTCTAAAATACTGATTTTAAGCAATAAATAAAATATTGTATGAATTGGCATATTTCTTGTGTTAACTCATACATGAAACTTTATATTATATCAAACAGATTACCCGTTAAGGTTACCAAAGAGGATGAAACGTTCGTGTTTTCACGAAGTGAAGGTGGACTGGCTACCGGTTTGGACTCACTTCAGATTTCCTACGAAAAACATTGGATTGGATGGCCTGGAATATGCGTTGACAACGAAGAAAGTAAAGAGGAAATCACTTCTAGATTGGAAGGAATAAATTTCCACCCAGTATTCTTGTCCGAAATACAGATAAAGAATTATTATGAAGGCTATAGTAATAGTACTATCTGGCCATTATGTCACTACTTTTTTGTTTATACGCTGTATCGGAACTCTTTCTGGCAATCGTATCAGGAAGTGAACCAGTTGTTCTGCGATGCCATTTGCCGCGTGATACGTCCAGGTGACAAGGTGTGGATTCAAGACTATCCGGAAAAGTTCATAGGAAGGGAAAGGGATATTTCCATCATATCCCTTTCCCTTCCTATGAACTTTTCCGGATATTACCGGAGCGTGCAGAAATCCTGAAAGGATTATTGGGTGCAGACTTTATAGCTTTCCATACTCATGACTATATGCGGCATTTTATCAGTGCTGTCGAACGGGTATTGCGTATTGACTTTAAACTGGACGAAGCACAACTCGGGAATAGAGTAGTTAGGACCGATGCTCTTCCTATGGGAATCAACTACGGACTGTATCACAATGCTTCTTCCAGACCGGAAGTACGGCGGGCGATAGACCGTACACGGAAATTTTTCGGGAATCATAAGTTGATTCTTTCTGTAGACCGCTTGGATTATAGCAAAGGCATTCTGCACCGTTTATGGGGATTTGCTGCTTTTTTAGAATGTCATCCTGAATATTGTGGAAAAGTTACATTGGCAATGGTCATTGTTCCATCACGTGACCATGTAGATAGTTATGCTGAGCTAAAAACCAAGATTGACGAAGAAATAGGTTCTATAAACGGACAGTATTCTACGATGGACTGGACTCCGGTTTGCTATTTCTATCACGGTTTTTCATTTGAAGAACTGGTGGCAATGTACTATATAGCTGATGTAGCTTTGGTAACTCCACTTCGTGATGGCATGAATTTGGTTGCCAAGGAATATGTAGCCTCGAAAAATAATAATCCGGGTGTTTTGATTTTGAGTGAAATGGCAGGTGCAGCTATTGAGATGACGGATGCATTGTTGATTAACCCCAATGACACTGAGGAGATAAAGCAGGCCATTTGTCGGGCTTTGGAGATGCCCGAACAGGAACAACTGAAACGCTTGCAACACATGCAGAAAATTATTTCCGTACAAACGGTTAATAAGTGGGCGGCAGACTTTGTAAGTGAATGGAGCGATACGTGCCGTAAGAATGAACAGCTTCGTAAGAAAAGGATATCCGCCGGTATTATTGGTGCCATCAAAATGAAATATAACCAGGCTAAGCAACGGCTTATCTTGCTGGATTATGACGGAACGTTGGCGTCGCTCAATACACGACCGGAAAATGCTAAGCCCACCCCTGAACTCATTGCCACATTGCAGAAGCTGGTTTCCGACCCGGCCAACCATGTTGTTGTGAATAGTGGTCGCGACCATTTTACTTTAGAAAAATGGTTGGGAAATTTACCTATTGCAATGGCTGCGGAACATGGTGCTTTCTATAAGGAAAATGGCATCTGGCACAAAAACATAAACAAAGCGGAATGGAGTTCCGGATTGGTGTCCATCTTGAAGCTTTTTGTCGAAAAGACGCCTCGTTCCCACCTTGAAGTCAAGGAAACGACTTTGGCATGGCATTACCGGGAAAGTGATGCATGGTTAGGAGCTTTGCGGGCACAGCAACTTATCAATGTGCTGGTTAACATCTGTATACAGCAAAAGCTGCAAATCATACAAGGAGATAAAGTGGTGGAGATTAAGTCTCCCGATTATAATAAAGGTTCCGAAGTGAGACGCCAGTTGGAAAAGAAACATTATGACTTTATCATAGCTATGGGAGATGATACTACGGATGAAGATATGTTCAAAGCTTTGCCGGGGAATGCAGTGACAATCAAG
>OGII01002396.1_pt1 | contig 11008 bp, 10 predicted proteins | sample 1571701 | NCBI WGS metagenome assembly OGII01 (sample SAMEA2581950, study PRJEB24529) | metagenome | biome: Human gut stool | place: China | collected 2011
TATTGTGTCCAAATCAAATGTTGAAACAAATGTCTTTAAGCAAGACTGAATATCTTTCTGAAAACGCAACCGCAAGGTTTCGACTTCTATTCCGTGTTTCATGACCAAGGCGAGTACCGGGACCCTACTTTCATAAACTGTACGGACCCTTGGCCGGGTGAGCGTAATTTCGGGGAGCGGGTACGAGGTTTCTCCACGGATATCGTGACGGATAAGGCGATCCGTTGGATGAAAGAGGCCGATAAGGACCGGCCTTTCATGATGTGTTGTCATTTCAAGGCTACACACGAGCCTTGGGATTTCCCGGAACGGATGAGGCATTTGTATGACGGCGTTGTTTTCCCGGAACCGGAGAACTTATTTGATTGGGGGCCGGAGACGAATGGACGTACCTTCTCCGGACAGCCTTTGGAGGAGTTGGCTCGTCGTTGGGACGTGGCGTCGCAAGACCCTGATAAATGGTGGTGCCGGTATCCGGAGTTGCCTTTTACGACGAAGGGCATGCATCGATCTGCCGCCCGTAGCGCCGCTTACCAGAAATTGGTGTGCGACTATCTGCGTTGCGGGGCTACGATCGACGATAATATCGGGAAGTTATTGAAAGCGCTGGACGATATGGGAATCGCCGATAATACGATCGTGGTGTACGTATCCGACCAAGGTTATTTCTTAGGAGAGCATGGTTTCTTCGATAAGCGTATGATGTATGAGGAGTCTCTACGTATGCCTTTCGTGATCCGTTACCCGAAAGAGATCCCGGCGGGGACCCGCAATAAGGATATGATCTTGAACGTGGATTTTGCCTCTTTGCTGGCGGATTACGCAGGCGGGAAGACCCCGAAAGAATCGCAGGGCCATAGTTTTCGCGATAATCTGAAAGGAAATACCCCAAAGGATTGGCGTAAGGAGATGTATTATCGTTATTGGACCCAACATTCGAACCGTCCGGCCCATATGGGTATCCGTAATGAGCGGTATAAACTGATGTTTTTCTATGGCGACCGTCTGAATATGACTGGTTCGGAGGATAAGACCACGACACCAGCATGGGAGTTTTACGACCTTCAATCCGATCCTCGTGAGAATCACAACGCTTACAACGATCCCCAATACGCCAAGATTATCCGGCAAATGAAGGAGGAGATGCTGAAGCTGCGGAAAGATGTTAAGGATGAGGACACGAATACCCCTAAAATGAAGGAGATTATGGAGACCTATTATTGGTAAAAAGAAATGCCTATACGGGTATCGCCTCATGCCACTACTCTTGAGGGCTAGAGGCGATACTGTTGTAGCCTTACGCCACTATTGCCATCGCCCCTCGTCAATACTTGTACAGGACAGCGATGTTTTTAACATATATGATTATCTCTGTTTCGTTAACTCATAAGCCTCTATCACGCACTCCAAAGCGCAAGCGTTTGCTGCCGAGCTTTCCTTGTGGAAAGGGCCGTACCAATAACAACCGAAGCTTTTGGATGTGGGGTCATAATCTTTCGTGATGATGGATTCTGCGTTTTTCAAGATGAAATCTTTATAAGCCGGATTCTTTGTCACTTCATACAGGAAGGCTAAATGACGGATGAAGATACCCTTAAATTGGACACCGTCGTTGCTATCATCGATCTCGGGCTTCATCTCACGAAGTATACCCTCGTCGGTTACCAATTGCGTGGTAATGGTAGCGTCGGCGATCTTTTCCGCTAGCTCCAAGTAAGATTTATCGTTGGTTTGGAGATACATCTCGGCTAAGACAGCGATGGCTACGCCTTGGTTATACGTGTAGTGGGCGTTGCGGTTGGGGGTACAATCGTCTTTCGTGCCGTCCTCGATTTGGTAGATGTCCGTATTGATCATGCCGGTTTGCGTATACCAATCCACGTTCTTCTTGAACCAGTCGAGATACGCCGGATTTTGGGTCGCTTTATATAATCGGATAGCTGTCAGGGAGAACAGGTTGTTCGCTATGGAGTTCTTGTAATGCAAAGGGTTCTTTTTCCAGAAGATGCCACCTCCGCAAGCGTCGCTCCAGCCAGTTGTCATATCATCGAATATGATCTCGGCCATATCTAGGTACTTTTTCTCTCCGGTCAGTTTGGAGGCCTCGATCCATGCCAATGCCCACCAACCCTCGTCATCGTAATAATCATTGATGAAGTTGTCGCAATAACGGGGAGTACCGGTTGAGTCTACGCCTACTTGGTAATGACGGGCTTTCTCGAATACATCCTCTATGACAGATGGGATGGCCGGATCTTTGGTTACGGCGCCGTAGCGAATGGTGGCGGTCAATACGTTCGCCGAGTTCCACCAGCCGGCTGTTTCCCAGATACCGGTCGTGTCGTTTCTCCAGCTTAGGGAGGTTTGTACGCTTTCTCGCATCTTTCCCTCAAAAGGGGAAGGTTTGCTACAGGATAGCATGAAAAATACAAGCAATACGCTTGTTAGGAAATGTTTGTACATACGTATTTATGAAAATAAGATTAGATTAAGCCACAAAGATAAATGATCTTTTTGAACTTTAGTTAAACTTTGTACCTTTGTCTGACGGAATCTAAGATACTTCAATATTAATCATAAAAGAAAAACACGGTAAGATGAAAAAGCAAATCTTATTTATTTGTTGTGCGGTAATCGCATACTGCCTGAGCGCCTGTAATACGGCACCTCAGCAAGCGCCTTTGAAAGAGAAGAATCTGCCAAAGCATGTAATCTTGATCGGTTTCGACGGCTTGAGCGCCCATTGCTTGAATAATGGGGCGGATATGCCTACTTTCCGTAAGATGATGGCGGAAGGCGCCTCCACGTTAGAGAATCGTTCGATCCTGCCTTCGTCGAGTGCTTGTAATTGGGCTTCCATGTTTATGGGAGCGGGACCGGAGTTGCACGGATATACGGAGTGGGGATCTCGTACGCCGGAGCTTCCTTCGCGTGTCGTGAATAGCGACAACCGTTTCCCGAATATCTTCGGCCTGTACCGGGATAAGGCTCCCGAGGCTGAGATCGGCTATATCTATGAGTGGGAAGGCATGAATTATCTGGTGGATACCTTGGCCATGAGCTTCCGTAAGCATGCCCCGATGTCGACTGAGAACCCGAACGGATGTACCCCGGTAGCCGTTCAGTATATCAAGGAGAAGAAGCCGAACCTTTGTGCGATCATATACGATCAGCCGGATGGTACCGGACATGGCAAGGGTTGGAGCTCCCCGGAGTATTTCGCGATGGTGAATCATTTGGACAGTTGCTTGACGCAAGTGATGGACGCCGTTCGTGAGGCGGGTATCATGGATGATACGGTGGTTATACTGACGGCCGACCATGGCGGTATCGAGACCGGTCACGGTGGCAAGACGATGAACGAGATGCAAACCCCGATCGTTTTCTATGGAAAGAACGTAAAGAAAGGCTTCAAGATCCCGGAGAGTACGATGGTATATGATATCGCCGGTACGATCGCCTACCTGTTGGACGTACCGCAGCCGCAAGTGTGGATCGCTCGTCCGATCATGTCTGCGTTCTCAGACTAGGCTAGCCTTGGAATACAGGAACGCCCCGGAAGGATCGATTCTTTCCGGGGCGTTTTGGTTTATCACCGGGCGATTCCTACCTTGGCGGTCGTGCCGTTGGATAGCCTCACGACGTAGAAGCCGGCCGGCAGGCCGTACAAGTGGTTGCTACCGGCGGGGAGGGGAGAATGGCGGATCAGCTTTCCGGCCATTGTCGTTATCGATACGTCGAGCGGGGCGGAGGTGTTGATGTAGAGTATGCCGCCGGAGGAGCGGATACGGCTCTTGTTGTCGGTGATCCGGGCGGTGGATACGATGATATCCTCTATCGTGATCCGGATATCTTCGTAGACGGCTATCGTGTAGCTGCCGTCTCGGTTGGGGGTGATCGTCCGGCCGTTCGCCTTTACCACGGGGGTAGACTGGCTGTAGGCCGAGTCTAGCTCAATGTAGAGGAAGAATTGATCACCCTCCTCATAGTAATAGGTACCGGGAGAGGGGGTGAGGGTTGCGTTTGCGGTCTCGGGGATTACGACCGTGTATACCGGAGGCGACGGAGTGGCAAGGCTGAACGTGCCCGCGCTCTCGTGTCCCGCATGGTCCGTCACCTTGTAGGTATGGAGGCCCTCGCTTCCGGAACCGTCATAGCGGTCGGAGGTAAGCTGCACGGAAGCACCGTCGATGAGGACGGAAGCTACGCCGCTGCCCTTGCCATCGGTGGCGGTGAGCGTATAGCCGAGGTTATTGGTGGAAACGGTTACGGTAGGGGCGTTGAGGTCGAGGCGGATATCCGTGGCCTTATGCTCGTACTCTTGCGTATACGGGTCGTCACGCTTGAGCAGGTAGGTCACGTCGAAGGTTCCCTCTTGGCTGAAGGTGAAGGAGGCGGCGAAGACTTCGCCGGAAGCGATTAGCGGGCTAATCGCCTTAGTTTGTATACCCGTCTCTTCCACTTCTTTCAGCTTGATGGTAAAACCGGGAGGAGCGGAGAAGATAACGGCTCCGGCATACCATTCCCCCTTCTTGTCGCCACCAAGTTCTACACGGGCCTCTTCCGGTAGCTTGTCGGTATAGGTACATGGGATATCCGGCGTGAGTTCCAGCTTGTAGTTGGACGCTAGGAACTTGTCGTTATTAGCTTGAGATCTCCCGGAATGATAAGGTTGGTTGGGGAGTCTATGGCCAGTTGCCCGGAGAAGGCTGCTGTTTCTCCTTTGGCTTCTCCGCTTGTGTCATATTTCGGGGCCTCGCCTTTATACAGTATTTGGTCGGCCCGCGGGGTGACGGTGAGTGTTCTCGGGTGGATCGTTATTGGGATGTCTACGCTCTCCGGCTTCTCGCAATTGACATGGCTGATGTCAATGCGTATCTTAGCTCCGGATGTTGCGGTAGCCTTGTTGGGGGAACCGCATAGCTTGTTATCATTGTTTACCGTCAGGCCATAAGCTGCACCGTCGATTTCGAACTTATAGTCGGACTTATCGCCGTAGGTATCGGGAGCGAGGAGCCCGGACAGGTCATAAAGCTCATTCGGCTCCAGTGGCGTGGCGTACGTCCCTTCCAGCGTGGCCGGGGAGGCGGTGGTCTTGATCAGGTTCTCTGTCCAATGGGCGTAGAGGGTCATAGGCCCGGTGATCTTGGTTATTTGATTCCCGCCTTCTCTATCGTCGTACCAGCCTTCTACTAGGGTGTAATATGTATAGGTGAGCTCACCTGGCCTTAATGCGTCAGTTTCTGATAGGTATTCTGTGCTATTAGTGCCGTCGTCGATGGGATAATTGGTTTGAAAGTTCACTTTGTACTTTATCTTCTGACCATTAAGCTGAACCTTGATATTGGTATTGTCACTCTTGAGATCCTCATTGTTCTCTATCGTTCCGTTGCCGTCGATGGTTCCACTATCTTCATTGCTGATCGTCCCTTCATTGGTGAGGGTTACGCCATCGGCGATCGTCAATGTCTGTTTCCTTCTTATATGGAGTGTATAGCCGGGCGGTATCTCGTAATCCCGGTCGATGGTATAGTGGGTAATGTCGACGTTGTTGCCATCTATCATGCTACCCTTGATGCTACCCTCAATGCTACTATAATTATATTCCTTTAGAAATATGATAGCGCTATTCTGACCGGAGGGGAGGACATAAGATGACGCGTTTATAGCTTTGCCTCCATCTTTATTCGTTATAGCGGAGATGATCCCCCCGCTTATCGTGACTGTTTCCCCTACCTTTCCTTCCCCTGCGCCCATACCGTTATATCCGGTGGCATTTACGATTCCCCCGCTGATCTCTATCGTTCCGGAAGTTATGGGTGGATTAGCATGAGCGGGAGTCCCCGATACCCCGATACCCGGCCCGGAATCACCCCCTGTGGCGGTGATATTCCCGTCTTTGATCCGGACGGTTCCACCATTGGAATTAGCACTTGTTCCGATACCGGCTCCATATCCTTTCCCATGGGCAATGATGGTACCGTTCTCGATCGTGATGGTTCCTTTCGCATCTTTACTGTATCGTGAGCCTATTCCGGCGGCTTCATTTCCTCCTTTGACCGTTAGTTTTCCTTTACCTTTTATTATAAGCTCGGTACCATCGCCTGTAGGCGCGCAAATGGCGGGTAGGTCATGGCCACCTGCTAAGCTGTTATCTCCGGCTAGGGTCAATTCTACTTTCTTGGCTCCATCGGCGTATAAGGCGCAATAAGGTTCGTCTTCTTGGAGATTCTCGATGTTTACATTCTCCAGCGTGATCTTTACCTGTATGCCACTGGCGACCACAATAACGGCTTTCGATTTATTCTGATCTGTTGTGCCGTATCCGGTTTCTTGTGATGGCAATCCTTGTTTTTGGACATCATACGTACCGTGAATACGATATACGCTATTGTCTTGACTAATGGTAATTCCCCCTTTATGGCTATCGTCACTAAGATCTATATCTATTGTGCTTGTCCCTTGCCCCCATGCCGATACGAGCGAAAGGAATAGTAAGACGCCTGTTGTTAGGATGATTTGTTCTTTCATGATGTTCGTATTTTAGTTGCCGCTAAGATATGGGAGGGAGCGGGTTTCCCGCATGACAATCCGTCCGAATCTATTAGGACAAATCGTAATTAGCTGATTTTATTGATAGGACAGATCGTAATTCACGCGCAAAAAGGTAAAAATGTCTCTTTTCTATCAAAAAGCGGCAGGCCTTGATAAAAAAGCGATATATTTGGGGCATGGATATCCTGACTGTTTATATGATCTCTATCATGGTATTGGTACCCGTCTATTCCGCCGTGTCTTGCGGGATGGTGGTGGGGCTTTCCTTGCAGGATTGCCTGCCTCCGGCGGAGCGTGACTTGAAGAGGATATTGCTGGTTTACCTATCTGTCTCGGCTACCGGGTGGTTGGTCACGTTTTGCTATCAGTTTTATCCCTCGTTGTTTGTCCGGCTCAACGTGGTTTGCCTGCTTTGTTTCGTCTTGCCGTCTATCTTCTTCTACCGGATCGTCCGTTTCCTCACGAGGCTGGGCGAGCCGGAGGAATTCCCGCCTCTCCATTATCTCGTACCCGGGCTGCTGGCGCTGGCGATGTTGGTCTGGTCGTGCTTCGTGCCTTTCGACGTGCGGCTGGAGATCGTGAGGGGGAAAGCGGAGGTGATTCCCGCAGGGTACGAGTGGTATACCCGCTTTTTTACCCTCAAGCCCCTGCTGAGGGTTGTTTTTGGCCTCTTGTATTATATCCTTACGCTGGCGCTGCTGGTATCTTATTATAAGAGGGCGAGAGGGAAGGATACGCTGGTTCGCGGGCCGGCGGGCTGGGTGATCTTCTTGGTAGGTGTGTCCATCGCCTCGCTGCTCTCATCGGTCCTGCCTACGTTCATACCACGGAGCCGGTTCTACTATTCCCTTTGGACGGCAGTCGTGTCTTGCGGCATCGCCCTCCAACACGTTTTGCTATCGTACCATGTCATACGGCGGGAATACTGCCTCTACGTCTTGCGCCGTGAATCCCCGCCTTCTTCCTCCGGGGAAACGGATGCGGGAGACGTGCGCCTCCGCCGTAGCCATTCCGGGAAATTGACCCAGAGACGTTTCGAGCGTTTTTTCCGGGAACACAAGCCTTTTTTGAGGCCGGGTTATAAGATGACTGATCTGGTGGAGGACTTGGACGTGAACCGCACGGTGCTATCTGCCTTTATCAACCAGACGTATAGCATGAACTTCAATCGTTACCTGAACCGTTTCCGCTTGAGGGAGTTGGATAGGCTCCGCTCGCATCCCGCCAACCAAGGCAAGAGCGTGAGCTCGCTGATCGGGCAGGTAGGTTTCAAGGATTTCCGTACCTATTCCCGTGCCGTCGTCGCCGAGCGGGAAGCGGCCGCCGGGAAGCGGGAGCCCAAGGAGGAAGGAGGCACGGCATGATGAGCCTTGGTCTTATGGAGGCTTTCGCTTTCAGTCTTCCCATCGTCTGCGCCATGGTATGTATGGTATTGATGTTGCTGGACGCCTGCCGGTACGGAAGGGGCGGGCAGGAAAGGCGGTTGAGGGCGCTCTTGGCGCTGACTTACTTGGTGACGTCGCTGGGTTGGCTCGGGTTGGTGCTTTATTCGGTCGCCCCGTGCGCTTTCTCGTATTACCATCCCGTCTTTTTATTGACGTTGATGCTGGATCAGGTGATGTTTTTCTGGGTGGTATCCATGATAACGGATACCGGCGAGCGGCGGAGGCTGAATCGATGGCACTGGGTGGTGCCTGTCTTCCTTATGGGGGCCTCGTTCGAGGGCGGTATACTGGTAAGTCTCGTGTTTTTTATCTACAATACGCTTTACCCGGCGCTAAACCTCCGGAACATATACCGTTACAGGCGGTTCATCGTAGATTACTCGTCGGAGGCGCAACGTATCTCCTTGGATTGGCTGGCGGCCGTGCAAGTTTTTATCTTGGCTTGCGTACCCGTTCCGCTGGCGGGATTGTTGCTCGATATGGAGACTTTCTCCTCTTCCTATTTCGTGTGGCTGGGGGTGTTGCCAACGTTCGTGTTTTATATGATGCTCTGTTATAACATGCTCGACAAGAATTATCTCATCGTCCAGCCCGAGGCGTTGAAAGTGGAGGATATGCCTCCCAATCTCCCGGCTCTAGACCGTAAACGCCTAGAACGCTACCTACGTGAGAAGAAACCTTATCTGGACCCCAAGTTGCGGATCACCGACCTCGCCGCCGGGCTAAGTACCAACCGTAGCTACCTGTCGGCTTTTATCAACAAGGAGTATGGCATGAATTTCTGTCGCTTGATAAACCGCTGCCGTCTGATGGCTCTCGACCGCTTGCGGGTATCTCCCGCAAATGCAGGCAAGACTAATATGGAACTGGTACTTATGGCAGGCTTTAGTGGTTACCGGAATTATCTTCGGGTGAAAAAGGAGGAGGATAGGCTGGCGTTATTGAAAGTATTCGAGCGATAACCCCGATTTGGCAAACCGAGGTGAGGTGTTTTTTGAGGCATAAACGTTATCTTTGTCACGCATTTTAAATATATAAACCATGAGGAAATTCTTTTATACTTTCGCTTTTATCCTTTGCGCCTTGATGACGTTACAGGCGGAGACAATGGTAGTTGCCACCTATAATTTGCGTAACGCCAACGGCAGCGATTCCACGAACGGTAATGGCTGGGGACAACGCTATCCCTACATCGCCCAGATCGTACAGTTTCACGGGTTCGATATCTTTGGAACCCAAGAGGGCAAATATCCGCAATTGCAGGACTTGAGGCAAGCCATGCCCGGATACGATTATATCGGCGTGGGACGTGACGATGGTAAGCAGGCGGGAGAGCATTCGGCTATCTTTTACCGCACGGATAAGTTCGAGGTCTTGGAGCATGGCGATTTCTGGCTATCCGAGATCACCGACCGTCCGAATAAAGGCTGGGACGCCGTTCTGCCCCGTATCTGTACGTGGGGCGAGTTTCGGGACAAACAGACCGGCTTCACTTTCTTGTTCTTCAACCTTCATATGGACCATGTAGGCGTACAAGCACGTGCCGAGAGCGCTAAGTTGATCTTGAAGAAGATCAAGGAATTCCCGAAGAGACTTCCCGCTATCCTGACCGGAGATTTCAATGTTGATCAAACAAGTGAGTCGTATAAGTTGTTAGATGGTTCCGGTATCATGCGTGACTCTTATGAGATCGCAGATTTCCGCTATGCCCCGAATGGTACCTTCAACGGTTTCCATCCGGACCGTAAGACCGATAGCCGTATCGACCACCTTTTTCTTACGAAAGAATTTGAGGTGAAGAAGTATGGAATCTTAACGGATACCTATCGCTCCGAGGTGAAAGAAAGCGCCCAGAAGGAGCAAAACGGTAATTTCCCGAAAGAGGTGTCATTGAGCAAATACGAGGCCCGCACTCCTTCCGACCACTTTCCCGTAATGATCGTTGTGGAAGTAAAAGACTGAGGTTTTAGAAAAATTGGTTATTATTAACCCCGTAATCTTTATCAAATTTGTTTAGATCCTGTTATATAATCAGAATATTGACTAAAACGATCTAAACAAATTTGGTATGATACGTAAATTATTGATTCGTGATTTGACTCTTCGCGATGGTCAGCAATCGGCATTCGCTACAAGAATGTCTCAAGCGCAAATAGACCGTGTACTTCCTTACTACAAAGACGCAGGCTTTTACGCCATGGAAGTATGGGGTGGGGCGGTTCCCGATTCCGTGATGCGTTATTTAGGTGAGAATCCGTGGGATCGTTTAGAGATCATCAAAGCGGAAATAGGTAATTCCTCAAAGCTATCCGCTCTTTCCCGTGGGCGTAATTTATTCGGTTATAATCCTTATCCCGACGAGATTATAGAAGGCTTTTGCCGGAACTCGATTCGTTCCGGTATCGATATCATGCGTATTTTCGATGCTTTGAACGACGTGGATAACGTGAAATCCACGATCCGTTATGTAAAGAAATTCGGGGGAAAGGCCGACTGTGCCATCTGTTATACGATAGATCCTCACCATTCCCCGGTAGAACGTATAAAAGCCGCCTTGCATGGACGGCCCTTGCATAAGCCTGTTTTTACGAATGAGTATTTCTTAAACAAGGCCCTTCAACTGGAGTCGCTGGGCGCAGATATGATCACCCTGAAGGATATGAGTGGTTTGATACCTCCGGCTCGTACGGCGGAATTGGTGCGATTGTTCAAGAAGAGCTTGAAAGTACCGGTGGATTTCCATACGCATTGTACGCCCGGTTTCGGATTGGCGTCGGTCGTATCCGCCATTATCAATGGGGTGGATATCGTTGATACGAATATATGGAACTTCGCTGGAGGACCAGCCGCTCCCGCCGTGGAACTGGTCTATATCTTTTGCAAGAAATTGGGTATCGAGCTGGATCTTGATATGGATGCGATCGCTAAGATCAACAAGGAGTTATTGACGATCCGCAAGGAACTTTCCTCGTTCGATACCGCGAAGAAATTCCCGAGGCCCTTTAATC
>OGII01002397.1_pt1 | contig 11007 bp, 20 predicted proteins | sample 1571701 | NCBI WGS metagenome assembly OGII01 (sample SAMEA2581950, study PRJEB24529) | metagenome | biome: Human gut stool | place: China | collected 2011
CGTGATGCCGTGGCAGTCTGGGTGCACAAAGAGAATAAATAGGATAGCTCAATATATCCTTCATGTTACGGAAGTCAATCCTATGAAGCATAACTTTGCTTTCTGGCGTTTCATGAACAAAGATAAATATAGTTTGGCAGATGTGGATTTGGATTGGGGTAACGAAGATAGAGATAAAACTAAATATTGGATGCTTCACGACAAAATGGATTTCTCTAATATGCAAACTACCGAAATTATTACCTTTAACACGCTTGGCCTAAGAGGTGCTATTCGAGACTTTGGACGCGGGCTTGAAATTTCCCTTGATACCGTAAATGAAATTTGCAACGCTATTTGTTTGGTATCAGAAGGAGAAAACAAAAAAGAGGTTATTGATGAGTCTTGGCGTAAAAAATATCCAAAACTTTTTAATTATGTAGACTTGGCACAAGGGGTTTGCACAAGTATCGGCGCTCATGCAAGTGGTGTTGTTGCCGCTAGTACAGATGTCGATTTGGAAGCGGAGATTGGAACCTGTTATCTTAAAGGAGACGAGTACCTTGTTTCTGTTTTAAATATGAAAGAACTCGACTCCCTAAATTTTGTTAAGGAAGATGTGCTTGGGCTTACTAATATCTCCTGTATTAACAAGAGTTGCAAGCTTGCAAACATTCCAAAATTATCCGCTAAAACTGTTGATGTTAATGATGACAAAGTTTGGGAATCAGTTCGTGATGATACTTCTCTAATTTTTGAAGTCAACAGCCCTTATGGCGCGAGAACTGTTTCTCAGATGTATTCTGATAAAGTCTGGCGCAAAATCAAAAAATCCAATCCATCTATTACTAAGTTTGACCTATTCGCTTATATTAGTGCGTTAATTCGTCCTTGCGGGAAAGAAGTTTATCCGAAAGCCGTTCAGGGTGAAGGTTATGTCTCTGGCGTAAAAGATATTGATGATTTACTTGCGAACGAAATGGGTTATCCTATCATGCAAGAATCCCAGATGTCTTTTGTACAAAAGTTCTGCGGATATACATTTCTACAAAGCGACAAGCTAAGAAAATGTGTTTCTCGTGGCTCAAAAATTCTGATGTCGGATGGCTCTCTAAAAAACATCGAAGATATTGAAATTGGAGACACCGTATGTACATTTGATAATTACGCTTGTTCTTCCAATAAAGTTATTAGTAAATATGACAATGGTAAGAAATGTATTGTTGAAGTAAAATGTGATAGCGGGTTTAAGATTAAATGCACAGCAGACCATAGAATCTTGACACAAAGAGGCTATGTTGAAGCTAAAGATTTAACAACAAAAGATTTTGTATTTACCCCCAAAACAATCAAAAAATATAACGATGGGATTAAGAGCAACAAGAAACCCAGCAACGATACACTCTGGATGCTTGGCGCTTTAATTGGAGATGGTACAATTTACTCCAAAGAACATATAGCCCTTACAAATTCTGATATTGAAATTATTGAGAAGTTTAAAGCAAGTGTGGCGCAGGTTGGCGTTAAAGGTAATCCAGAGTTTTCTATTTTTGTAGCTAATGGAAAAACTGTTGATAAGGTGTATCAATGCAAAATTAAGAGCAGAAACTTTAAAGACTCGGTTTGGAATCTTATTATTAAATTTGGTCTAAACCATAAGGCGGCAGAAAAAGAGATTCCCGTCCAAATTCAACATTATTCCGCGACTGAAAAACTCGCCTATTTCTTGGCTGGTATGTTCAACACTGATGGTGGTTATAATCTCGGAAGAGGAACTATTGAATATTATAGTATCAGTAAGAATCTAGTGTATCAGTTACAAGCGCAACTTTTGAAGTTTGGCATTTACTCTCAGGTCGGAATAAAAAAAGTATCTGGATACAATTACAATTCTTATATTCTTGCTATTGGGGACAAAAACTCGCTTCATTCTTTTAGAGATAATATTTTATGTTATATTGTTGGTAATAAATATAATGAACTTAATAATATTATTCTCTCAAATAACACAGGCAGATATTTTGTGCCAGAATCTTGCAAGAAAGAATTTCTAAAGTATTGTCATGATAGAAACCTATCTATGAGGGATGTTTCTCTTGAAAAGTTTGGCAGAGAAATTAGAACGACAAATGGCTATCCACTCAATATTGATGATGCAAAAGAAATGTGCTCTGCTGTTTATATGCCAGAAACGTATACCATTGTGAATAGTGACTTTATTACACAAAGGGTTATTTCTGTTTGTGATGACGGCGAAGACGAAGTATATGACATTGGTGTAGAGAACACTCACAACTTTATTGCTGACGGAGTAGTTTGCCACAATTGTGTGGCAAAAAAGCTAGGCACGAAAGACCAATTACCGATTATTCGCAAAGGCTTTGAAGAGAACGCAAAACTAAGATACCATCTTTCGGATGCCAAAACAGACGAAATTATGGATGTCTTTCTAAATTGCATTCTTTATGCCACTCGTTATAGTTTTTCTTCCATCCACTCTTACAGTTACGCTTACATCTCTTATGAGTGCGCTTGGCTTCGTTATTATTATCCTCTTGAATTTCTGAGTTGTTGCTTAAATGAATGGCAAGGAAATTCAGAGCGTACAATTGAAGCGACAACTTATGCAACAAAAAAGAAAATTAAAATTCTACCCCCTAAGTTTAGACACTCTAAAGCCGAATATTTTCCTGATAAAGAATCTCATTCAATTTACAAAGGTATTGGTTCTGTAAAATTTATGAATCAGTCTTGCGCTGACGACCTGTATAGTCTACGAGACAACCATTACAATTCCTTTGTAGACCTACTACGAGACATTTACGAAAAGACTTCTGTAAATGCTCGTCAATTAGATATTCTTATTAAGCTAGACTTCTTTGAGGAATTTGGTAACGCGAAAGAACTTCTACGTCTTGTTAAGATGTATGATATGTTTGGCACAGCAAAGACTTTGAAAAAAGAAAAACTAGCTAACAGCGATGTCGTAAAGGCGATTGTAGAAAGACATTCCATCGGCACTACTAAAGCTGGTAAGGAGTCTAAGTCTTATACTCAACTAGATAATAGTGCTATTATGAATGAATGCGAAACTCTAATTATGTCATTAGGTATCAAACCAATGACCATTAAAGAAAAGGCAGAAATTCAAAAAGAATACATGGGTTATGTTGATATTGCAACTGGAAAGCAAGAGGATAGACCAAAGCTGTATATTCTTGACGTTAAAACACTAAAGTCTAAGGCTAGTGGCAAGACGTGGGCTAGACAGATTACGGCACAAAGTATTGGTAGTGGCAAACAATCTAATTACACTATTACTTCTAAAAATTACCATGAAGAATTTCAAGTTGGTGATGTAATACTCTGTAAGCATCTTGAAAAACAGAAAGATTATTGGCACATAACTAACTATGAAGTTCTTGTAAATATTTAAAATTGTTTTAGGGCAGGGTATTGACAAACCCTGCCCTTTTTGCTATAATACTTATAGAAAGTGAGGGGTTATAAATGAACGTAAAATATTATATTCTTAATGGCGTATCCACTGCTGGTAAAGATACTTTCGCTAGTTATTGTAAAGGATATGAAGATTATCTTATTCATGTAATGCAGTTTTCTAGTGTGGATTGGATTAAGATGAAAGCAAAGCAACTTGGATGGGATGGAAATAAGGACGAAAAAGGTCGTAATCTTCTTAGCGGTATGAAGCATCTTCTTACCGAATACAATGATGTTCCTTTTAAGAAGACCGTAGAAAATATTAAATTCTGGACTTCGATGGACGAAGATAAGGCGAGTAGTTTTTTTGATGACTATGAATGGTTTCTTGTGTTTATTGATGTTCGTGAACCAGAAGAAATTGATAAGTATAAGAAAGAATTTAATGCAAAGACGGTTCTAATTCGCAATCCAGAAGCAGAAGCAAAAGCATCCAATGAGAGTGACATGGATGTTCTAAATTATAATTATGACTATATTATTTGGAATCGTCATGATAAAAAAGTTCTCATGAATAATGCTGATAGGTTTATTAGATACGAATGTTTTAATGATGGAACTTATAAATATCCAATTGAAATTGACAATGGCGTGACTATTAAATTAGGTGAATAATATGAAATTTAAGATTGAATCTTCTGGTTGTTGGGATAAACCGCTCGAAAAAACATATCCCGCTCTTAAAGAGTTTAACTATAAACGGGAATCTGCGAATTGTTCATACAGTGGTGTAATTTATATTAATTCTTTGGAAGAACTTATGAAGCTAAAAGACTCTGTAGGTGCAAAACTAATTATTGAAGATTCTTATGACCGTAAACAACAAATTATTACGATTTGTGATGATTATTTTGAATTAGGTGATTTACATGAAGCTAATTGAGGGCAAATACGCTGCCGCAAAAGTATTTACTGATAACATTGAAGAATCCGCGTCTCAGCAGATTCTATCTTTGTGCAATCAGAGTTTTGTGGATGGATGCAAAATCCGTATTATGCCTGATGTTCATGCTGGCACTGGTTGCGTTATTGGTTTTACCGCTGACTTAGGGAATAAGGTTATTCCTTCTATTATCGGGGTAGATATCGGGTGTTCGATGTTAGTTGCGGAACTTGGCAAGAATCATATAGGCCCTAAGAAGTTGGACGAGGTAATCCATGCGCGTATTCCTGCCGGAATGGCTGTTCACGAAAAACCAACTCTCGAAGAGAACTTCCTTGATAATTTAACTTGTAAAGATTCTTTGCATAATATTGACTGGATTATTCGTAGTCTTGGTACTCTTGGCGGCGGTAATCACTTCATTGAACTGGATGAAGATGATAACGACAATCAATATTTGGTAATTCACACTGGAAGCCGCAATCTTGGAAAGCAAGTGGCAGAGTATTACCAAAATGTTGCAATCTCAAATCTCAAAGGTAAGAACAAAAAGAAAGAAGCTGTTGACGCTCTTATCAATCAACTAAAGGCCGAAGGGAGAGAAAAAGAAATTTCTCAGAAACTTTCTGAGTTAAATTTTAAGTTTCCAGATATTCCTAATGAGCTTTGTTATCTTGAGGGCAAAGACAGAGAAGCATATTTACACGATATGAAAATCTGCCAAAACTTTGCAACTATGAATAGGCTTCATATCATGAATGAAATTCTTAATGGTGTTGGTTTGCAAGAGAAAATTCCAGAAATTTATTTCTTCCAGACGGTTCATAATTACATTGATATGTCTGACAATATCATTAGAAAGGGTTCTGTTTCTGCTAAGAAGGGAGAGAGGCTGATTATTCCTCTAAACATGAAGGATGGAAGTCTGATTTGCATTGGTAAGGGCAACCCTGATTGGAACTGTTCTGCACCTCATGGTGCTGGCAGAATGTACAGCCGGGCGGCAGCTAAGAAAGCATTTAGCATAGACGAGTTCAAGAAGCAGATGGATGGAATTTATTCAACCTCTGTGAACGAAGATACGCTGGATGAATGCCCAATGGCATATAAACCAGCACAGGAAATTATCGACGCAATTTCTCCTACTGTTGAAATTATAAATCACATTAAACCTATTTATAATTTCAAAGCTGGTGAATAAAAATGAATTTTTAACAGGAGGATATATGTGGGTTTATGTATTTGATGAACCTATCCCTGAATATTTCAAAAACGGAATGCCATATCTTCTAAATCTGTATTTCCATAAACGCTATGGATACAAAATTGAAAAGGACACAGAATGTGTAATTGCAGTGTGGGATAGTTCGTGTGAGTGCTTCCGAGAATCAACAACAAAGACGGAGATTGACTCAAGAGATATTTCAGAATGGTGGAAGGATGTTTAATTATGATTAATTTTATTTGGCAATTTATTAAAATTGGAATTGGTGTTCTTCTGATTCTTGGTTTGAGTTATATTCTTCGTATTTTGATTCTGATTTATAAAGCATCAAAGAAAGAATCTAATAAGTCAATCTGTGATGATTGTGAAAATTTAATCCGTAAAGAAAAATTCGGTGGTGGTGGTTATAAATATATTTGTAGAAAAATGGACTATAATCTTTATGAGCCTCCTGAGATTTGTTTCTGGCATCAAAAGGAATCAGGTGATTAAATGAAAGAACATCAATCTGTTTTAGATACACCAGAGTTTAAACTTACCAAAATTGCAATTCATGCGGCAAGAATATACTATGATAAAGAGACATTTGACCATGCCAAGCGTGTAGCTGATTATACTTCTGACAACGAGGCAATTCCTATCGACATTCGTAATGAATGCTGGTGTGTTGCCCTGATGCATGACTTGTTAGAAGATACAGATTATAAGCCATACGAGTTATATCCTGATTATGAATGCGCCTATAAAGCTCTAAGACTTCTTACAAATAAAGGTGAGAAGTACGAAGATTATTGTGAACGTATTCATAATAGTGCTAGAACACGTTATGGTCAGATTGCATGGTTTGTTAAATTGGCAGATATTAAAGACCATTTAATCCTAAAAGATACATTAACTGATAAGCTAAAAGAAAAATACTTGAATGGGTTAAGGCATTTACTATGAATACATTTGAAGAAGATTGGCTTATATTTTTACAGAAAATCAGAGACCAAACTCTTACGAAAAAAGATGTGGTAGAGTTTGAAAAAAGATATAGCTGTAACATAAATAAATTTAACGATGAAAATAAGGGATGTTGCTTGGACACAAATGGATATTACACATGGAGATGGTGATACGCTATGATTAAGCAAGAAGTTATTTGGCATTCAATGAAAGATGAATTTCGGAACTCGTGTAAAGAAGTTTGGGTATTATTCAGAAATGGATTTACTGATAAACTTGAGGTTCAAAGAATTTGTCGCATCTTTGATGTTGTCGAAGATGAAGGTTGGTTCTTTGAAGACTGGTACGAAGTAGATTTCGATAGTGCGACATATACCCCTATTGCATGGACAGAAGCGTTTAATCAGGATATGTTAAAAACCTTGGAAGAAGATATTGCTTCTGGTAACGCAGACACTATGTCTTGATAAATAATTTGGAAGAATAATAGAAGACGGGGATGGACGATGATTGAACAAACAATTTATTGGTATTCAATAGAAGAATATGGGCTTCCTACTGGAATGGATAACAGAGAAATATGGATGGTATTCAAAAATATTTCATCTAATAAATTTGAGGTACACAAAATTGAACGTGATTATTTTAGCAACGATTGGTATTTCTCTGATTGTGATGAAATGGTAGAATTTATTTCAGACTCTTTCATTCCTATTATGTGGACAGACTCATTTAACAATACAATTTTGAAAACTATTATTAAGGAGTAAATAATGATTAAGCAAGAAGTTATTTGGCACTCTATTAAAGATGAGGGGCTTCCACGCAATAGAAATAGTGGTTATTGGTTTCTGTTTAGAAATCCAAGTTGTAAAATTCATCAGATTTATGAGGTAACTTGCGACGACAGTTGTAAGACGTGGAGATTTGCAAGCCCACATTTACACATGAAGAAGGTTGACTTTGATTATGTAGACTTTGCCCCTATTATGTGGACTGATTCTTTTGAACCCAATGTTATAGATACTTTTATCAAGGAGAATTATGATTAAGATTACTAAACATAATGTCGAATCGAAAAAGATTGCTGTTAAATTTGTATGCGATGTCCTATATTATACCTCTAATTTAAATTATATTAATATTTATTATTTTTTCAATCCAGTAAATAAAGAGGCAGGATTTAAAGATGTATAACAAAGAAATTAAAGAAGCAGAGAATATTTTAAGTAAAGCCAATTCCAATAACCAGAATTTTTTAACTGGGTTTGAATTTTCTATTTTTATGCAAAGCCTTCTTATACAAGACAGGCATTATGTAATAGATACAGGAAATTATAAAAACGCAAACAGAGCTTGCGCGGAAATTCTGCTTTGTAAAATTAAAAAACATCCATTTATTTGGAAACATTTCTTTACAATATAATAAAAGATTTCTTTTAAAGTTATATTTGGAGTATTATGTTGCTATGATAAACAAAGATACAAGAAAATTGATTGCAGAAGCGTGTGACGATATCCTGTCGTGCGGAGAAAACAAAAGATTTTGGCGTAAGATGAAATCTGTTGCCCTTAATGCTTCCGATGAGGATTTTAACAGGTTTGTACAAGAAACTTACAAAAGAAAAGGCGGGTTGGGGTTTCTTGTTTTACTTGGTATGCAAGTTGGATTTATCAACAAACTTAATAGCCTTTGTGATATAAGAGATTTTCCACTTGGAGACCATGCTGCTGTATTTCATGTTTCAGAAGAAAAATCTGATTTATGGCAAACTTCCCACTTGACAGAGGATATAATTGTAAGGTATAATAGTAATAAAGGAGAATAATTATGTTCAAGAGCACCGATAAGAAGCTAGAAGAAATCGGCTTTAAGAAAGTAAAGGAAGACAAGTGGACGGTCGTATATGAGCGCTATAATGACATTGACAAATATATGCAAGTCTTAACTGTCGTTCATAAGGCAGATGGAAACAATATTATTCAATCCTATGATAAGGATACGTTTGATAAGCGTTTTAAGGGTAATATTTGTGTTGGGTTAACTGGATACGAAACTAAGCTAATCCTAAAGAAAATGAAACAACTTGGTTGGTATAGCAAGTAAGGAGAGCAGTTATGTATAATATTCCACAAGAAATGATTGATGAATTTAACGAGAAAATGAAACATATTTCAGAAAATCAATGGCGTACAGAAGACGCTCATATTGAGATGGATGATGTAATGTGTGATACTCTTAGAAAACTTGGATTTGAAAAAGGTATTGATATTTTTGAACACACCGAAAAATGGTATTCATAAAATTAAGGTGCGGTAAGTATGGAATTAAAAGAATATCTATTAAGAAAATTTGATTTTGCAAACAATATGATACGGAATCATAGCTTGTCTACAGAGAGTTTGATGTATTGGCGTGGCTATAAACAGGCTATTGAAAGTGCGCTAGAAGAACTTTCGGATATTAATAGTAATTAAAATTTTGTTTTCATAGGTAATAATTATGGGGTATAAACCAAAGAGCAGACCAAGAGGGCAAAATCCATTTCGTAAAAAGATAATTGATAGCGATGTTTATACTGACAGCTCTGGAAATAGATTTGCAGAATTTAACAGAGAAGTGTATGATACCTATATGTCACCAATAGCAGAAACAATTGAAGGGACAGAATTAGATTATCATAACATAGCAAAAACAGTGAAGCCTAAGTCGTTTGAAGAAATGTCTTATGAAGAAAAAATTAAATCTGTAAATAAACAGATTGATGATTTGCTTGACTTTATTGAAAGAAATAAGCAGGCTAAATATAACATATGGAAGAAGGAGTTTTATAATGGAAGCAGTAAGTTATGAAGAAATTAAAGCAGCGCTGAATAAGGCGGGTCAGATTGGTTCTGTAGATGATATTAAGTTTGCTCGTAAAGACCAGTGGGTTAAATTTCCTACCAAGCGTGACGAAGATGGATGCTATGATATTTATGCCAATATTGATAATAACTTTGTAATTCCACCCCATACAAATAAGCTAGTTCCTACTGGTCTATATAGTGTTTTCGACAGAAAATATCGCATTGCTATTCGTGAGCGTGGCTCTAACACAAAAGCCAACATGATTGTTATGGCTGGTCAGATTGACTCTGGTTATCGTGGGGAATGGTTTGTATCCATTTATAATGGCAACGATAAAAATATTGTTTTGTCAAATTATGGTGATGAAGTTGTTTACAGCGAAGATGAAATTCGTGTTCCAACCTCAAAAGCTATTGCCCAATTTGCCGTTGAATACGTTCCAGTTGTAAATATTTCTGAAATTAGTGTGGAAGAACTACAAAAGATTGATTCTGAACGTGGCATTGGCGCTCTTGGTAGTAGTAATAAGTGAGGCAATTATGTATAAAGCTCGTATTGAAAAACTTCATAAGAATGGTGTTATTACAGATGAAGAATATGATAATCTAGTAGATATCGGCTTTGATGATAATGGTAAGCTAAAGCCGGGTGTTTATAAAGGAGATATAACTACTCGTTATTGTCTTGGATTTGAACCGGGCAAAGAAAATCTTATCGAAGCTGTAAAAAATTCAGAACCTTGGCTTGGAGCCGAGAGTGATTACCCAGAACTATTTGGTACATACGGTATGGGCGTTTATGGCATTTGTGACTATTGGCGCTGGTGGACTCTGGATAATTTAACCGAAGTAGCCATTAAGCACGGGAAGAAGCCATTGGAATCTGCAACAGAATTAGAGCTTTGGAAGATGCTGGCGTTATCAAATTTATATTGGTACACAAACTATTCTGAATGGCATGGCGAGGCAGAAAAACGTGCACATGATTGGGAAATGTGTTATCATAAAGCAAACGGAGACTTTGACGGATTTAATTTGGACAAAGAAGTTCTTGACAAAATCAAAGAACCGTGTTAAAATACTAATAAAGGAGGTCGATTCAAATGTTCGACAGTAAAGAAACTAAATACCCACTAAAGACTACAGGTGTTCTAACTCTTCTTAATTTACAATTTTACATCACTCAAATGGATTTGCCTAATCTTGAACAGCTGATTCTTGTTCTAAATTCATTGAAGCGTGAAGCTGATGCACTCTCTAACGATGGCAAAGGTGGTTCTCGTGTTGTAATTTCGGGTTTCTATCTAAATGATTGGATTGATGATTGCATGACTATTTACAATGGCGCTCTCGAACTAATCAATGTTGTCTCAAAAGATAAGGAGAAAAAGTGATGCCAAAGATGAATGTGTTTATTAGTCAGCCTATGAATGGTAAGAAAACAGAAGAAATTGAATATGAGCGTGAACAATTTGTTAAAGACCTAAAGAAGTATCTAGGTGAAGATATCAATATCCTTGATACTATCTTCCATTTTGCAGAAGATGTCCCGTCTCTTGTTTATCTTGGTCGTTCTCTTGAGGTTCTTGCAAAGGCAGCCCTAGCTGTATTTATGGATGTC
>OGII01002406.1_pt1 | contig 10966 bp, 12 predicted proteins | sample 1571701 | NCBI WGS metagenome assembly OGII01 (sample SAMEA2581950, study PRJEB24529) | metagenome | biome: Human gut stool | place: China | collected 2011
AAATTTTTAATTTGTCTGTAGAGTTTAATTTAGAAGAAGAATTGATAATCTTTTTAAATCTACCAATTGCCTTCAATAAATTACTTTTTCCACTTGAGTTAGCTCCATAAATAACAGCTGATGGAAGTAGTCTATATCCTTCTTTCTCTATAACAGATTCATTCAATTCCTTAATAGCGGTAGCTTCCATGCTCAAAACCTTTTTGTCTTTGAACGAACGATAGTTGCCTACTGTAAAATTGATTATCATATTGTTTTTATATTAAGTTGTCTATTCTATAGAACATGACAAAGATACGAATAGTTTTAGATAATTCTCTTAAAATGAGAGAAATTCTCATTTTAAGAGAGTAGAGTTGAGGTTGTGTGTTATTATGCCGTGTAAAAAGTAAGGGCGGCTCCCATCACGGAAGCCGCCCTTCTTATTTATTTAATTTCGAATAAATTCTTATTCCAGTCTACGAGAACCGTCGCCGATTACTACGTCATACACTTTCGGGCTTCTGCTGAATTTAGCTTTGAAAGCAGCTTTTGTTTTTTCAACGAAGTTGTCATACAACTCATCCTTAACAAGGTTGATCGTACAACCACCGAAGCCACCACCCATTACGCGTGAACCGGTTACACCGTATTCTTTAGCGCAGTCGTTCAGGAAGTCGAGTTCTTCACAGCTTACTTCGTACAGCTTGCTCATGCCGTGATGAGTTTCGTACATCTTCTGACCTACAGTTTCGTAATCATCTTTTTCCAGAGCATCGCAAACATCGAGTACGCGTTGGATTTCTTCGATTACGTATTCTGCACGCATATAATCTTCATCGCTGATGTCAGCCTTAGCTTCTTCCAACATTTCCATAGTACAGTCGCGCAGGAATTCAACGTGCGGATGTTTCTTCTGGATAGCGGCAACAGCAGCTTCGCAGCTCTGGCGGCGTTTGTTGTAAGCAGAAGAAGCCAGTTCGTGTTTAACAACTGAATCCATTAAAACCAGACGATAGCCTTCCGGGTGGAATGGGAAATACTGATATTCCAGTGAACGGCAATCCAGACGGATCAAGCTGCCTGCTTTACCGAACACAGAAGCAAACTGGTCCATGATACCGCAGTTCACACCGCAGTAGTTATGTTCTGTTGCCTGGCCCACTTTAGCCAATTCAAATTTATCTATTTTGTTTTCACCGAACAGTTCGTTCAATGCGAAAGCATACGTACTTTCCAAAGCAGCAGAAGAAGACATACCTGCACCCAGAGGCACATCACCTGCAAAAGCAGTATTGAATCCCTTCACGTCAACGCCACGTTTAATCATTTCACGGCATACACCGAAAATATATCTTGCCCAGCTGGCACGTGGAGCATCCTCTTCGTTCAGACCAAATTCTACATAATCTTTCAGGTCGATAGAATAAGCTCTTACTTTGTCAGTGCCGTTCGGTTTGATTTCAGCAAGCATACCTTTGTCTACAGCTCCGGGGAATACGAATCCACCGTTGTAGTCAGTATGTTCGCCAATCAGGTTGATACGACCCGGAGAGGCATATATAAATCCTGTAGTTCCATCAAAATGCTTAATGAAGCGACTTCTTACGTGTTCTATATCCATGATAAATCAATTTTATAAGGTGAATAAATTAAATTCAGATTTTTTATTCTACTGGAATGTCTTTATTTACGTTCTTGCAACCTACCAGACCGTAGTACAGCAAGTAAGCCAGAGCAGCGATAATTACCCAATAGCTAGCCATGAAACCGGCTACGTCAGCTACCCATCCTTGAATTACAGGCAGGATACCTCCACCGCATACCAGTACCATAAACAGACCGGAAGCAGCAGCCAGATATTTACCCAGTCCTTCTACAGCAAGGTTGAAGATACCACCCCACATGATAGAAGTACAGAAACCGACTAATACCAGGTACATTGCGTTGATAGGAACTTCGGCAAAACCGAATGACAAACCGCCTGTCTCACCTTGTTGGAGTACGGGCAAGTTAACCAATGTTCCTGTGGAGGAGAAGATAGCAAGGAATACTAAAATCAAACCCAGTGCAGATGTAAACGTAAGCATCGCTTTACTGGAAATTTTAGCACCGAGTGATGCGCCTGCCAGACGGCCGATCAACATTAAAAACCAATAAGTTCCTACCACGAAACCGGAGATAGTAGAAGCAATGCCGGCACCGCCTTTTTCTACAGGGTCGGTAAGGAACAGGTTCAGAGTACCCGGTACACCTACTTCAATACCTACATATACAAAGATAGCGATAGCGCCCAATACAAAGTGACGGAACTTCAAAGCACCTTTCATCAGTGTGCTGATTGGTTCAGTTGTAGCAGCAGCGTTCGGTTCCGGAATGCGTACAAACAGGAGTACGAAGAATGCGAAAGCGAATACAGCCATTGCGGTGTACATTACAGGGAAAATCTGAGAGATAGTAGCTTTTTCAATGGAACCGGCAATCAGGATACCTACGAACATCGGAGTAATGGTGGCCATTACGGAGTTGAAAGAACCACCCACTTGGATAAGCTGGTTTCCTTTGTTACCTTCGCCGCCGAGCTTGTTCAGCATCGGGTTGACTACCGTATTAAGCAAACACATGGAGAAACCGGCGATGAAAGCGCCAATCAAATATACGGCAAAAGCCATATCAGGGCTTGAATGACCTGATAAATATTGGATACCTACACCGATAAAGCCTACAGCTACTGCTATCAATGCCGTTTTTTTATACCCTACCCGTTGTAGTAAGATGCCGCTTGGTATTCCCATCACTGCATATGCAATAAAGTTACCAAAGTTACCCAACATCCCTAAAGCGTTGGATACTGAAAACTGATTTTTCAGTACGATTCCCATAGGGGCAGCAAGGTTGGTAACAAATGAAATCATACCAAAAAGGAAGATCATCGTGATAATTGCGATGAGTTTACCATTCTGTTTTTGTTGTGTCATGGTTTTGTAAAATTAATAAGTTTATAAATTGGATTAGTTTTTTCATTCTTGTACACCAAACTTGTAGATTGTCACTTGCTGGTACTCATCACCCGGTAGCAATACTGCCGACGGAAAATGGGACTTGTTGGGCGTATCGGGAAAACACTGGGCCTCAAAGCAGACTGCACTTCTTGCAGGGAAAGTGGCTCCATGGGCACCTTCAAAGCCCCCGAGCCAGTTTCCAGTGTAGAGCTGGACGCCATTTTCAGTGGTATATACTTCCATAGTTCGCCCGCTGTTGGGCTCTATGCAGGTGGCTGCAAGGCTCAGCTCTCCACTTTCAGTCTTGTTCAGTACATAGCAATGGTCATATCCTGCGCCATTCACAATTTGTGTATGTTTCTCATCAATTCGTTCGCCAAGAGTATGGGGAGTACGGAAATCCATAGGAGTACCTTCTACCTTCAATATCTCTCCGGTAGGAATGGATACTTCATCGATGGGTACATAAAAATCTGCATTGATGGTAACGATATTGTTTAAGACTGTAGGAGAGGGATTGGCTATACCGGCAAGATTGAAGAAACCGTGATTGGTCAGATTGACGATGGTGGCTTTATCGGTAGTAGCCCGGTATTCGATGACCAGAGCATTGGTCTCATCCTCCAGGCGATAAGTCATTTCTACTTCGAGATTTCCGGGGAAGCCCTCTTCGCCGTCGGCGGATGTGTAGTTGAAGATGACTGTTGATTGCTCTGGCTGGACGGCATCCCATACACGGGTATGGAAGCCAGTCGGACCACCGTGCAATGAATTGGGACCGTTGTTGATTGCCAATTGGTGCTCTTCGCCGTATAAAGTAAACTTTCCTTTGGCTATCCGGTTGCCGTAGCGTCCGATGGTAGTGTTTAGAAAAGGTTCCGGACTGTTGATTACATGTTCAATATTGTCGTGTCCTAATACAACATTGGCATATTTGCCATTTTTGTCGGGTACCATGATGGAAAGTATTGCACAGCCGTAATTAGTAACTGCAACTTCCATTCCCTGGGCATTCTTCAGGATAAACAAATCTGTCTTTTTGTTATTTATATCCTTTTGAAAGTCTTTTTGGTTCAAACCGGACAAATTACTTTCTGTTGGAGTAGTGTTTATCATATCCATGGTATTAATTAAATTTCTTGCAAATAAAAAGAAATTCTTTTGTTCCCCCAAGTAATTGGAAGGAAATGTGGAGAACATTTTAGGAAAGTTTAGCGTTTAACAAATGGAATACAAATTGATATTTTTTGTATGTTTGCCCCCGGAATCTAAAAAAATCACATCATTAACAGAAAGTTCTAATAAAAACAACGAATGTATCCTCTAAAATTTGAGCCTATTCTGAAGCAGACGCTTTGGGGAGGCGACAAGATTATTCCATTCAAACATTTGAATGATACCCTTGCCAATGTAGGCGAGAGTTGGGAAGTGTCGGCAGTAGAAGGCAGTGAGTCTATAGTGGCCAATGGTGCAGACAAAGGATTGACGCTGCCGGATATGGTCAGAAAATATAAGGAAGACCTGGTAGGAGAAGCCAACTATGCACGTTTCGGAAATAAGTTTCCTTTATTGATAAAGTTTATTGATGCCAAGTTGGACTTGTCGATTCAGGTACACCCGGGTGACGAGTTGGCTAAGAAACGTCATAACAGTTTTGGTAAAAATGAAATGTGGTATGTTATTGCTGCTGACCAGGGTGCCAAGCTGATTTCCGGTTTTGCAGAGCAGATTACTCCGAAAGAATATAAGGAACGAGTGTATAATGGTACGTTTGCGGATGTTCTGCAGACTTGCGCCATTAAACCGGGCGATGTGTTTTATGTGCCTGCAGGTCGGGTACATGGAATCGGTGCGGGAGCTTTTGTAGCAGAAATACAGCAAACGTCGGATATCACTTACCGTATTTTTGATTACAATCGTAAGGATAAGGATGGTAAATCAAGAGAACTGCATACAAGCCAGGCCATTGATGCCATTAATTTTGCAGATGTGCAGGACGATTTTCGTACGGAGTACGAGCAGGTGCAGAATGAACCGGTAGAAATGGTGGCAAGCCCGTATTTCACGACTTCCATCTATGATATGACGGAAGAAATCACTTGTGACTATTCTGAACTGGATTCTTTTGTTATCTTTATTTGTGTGGAGGGTTCTTGCCGTATTATTGATAATGAGAAGAATGAAGTTTCCGTACAAGCGGGCGAAACAATCCTGCTGCCAGCTGCAACCCAAGAAGTGACGATTGTGCCTGAAGGAGCAGTGAAGTTGCTTGAGACGTACGTATAAAAGTGCTCAGACTATATCGGATAAAAAAGAGGGGATGACTGTTATGGCCATCCCCTCTTTTTTTATCCGATATTCTATCTCTTTCTTCCAAATATTTTTCTGAATTTCTTCATTACCTTTACCCCCAATACTATACCGTCAAAAACAGCCATACCCGTGTTGAATGCTCTCATCATGGCATTTGCCTTGTTGGTAGCTGGTTCCAGCGGAGCAAAAATTTCTTGTGTAAGCCCAGTCATGATTTCTTTCTGGAGTCGTATTTCTTGTAGCAGCATGGCTTTTTTCTGGGCGATGCTTTCTAAAGTGACGGGAGTCGTATTGGTCGTATTATCCATGAATATTTCGAATTAATTGTCTAAGAATAATTCTGCGATAAGTTTTACTGTCGGATCAATAATGAGCTTTTTGCGGAATAGGACAAGCAGAACGATGAGTAGGATATGGAAGCACGTGATAAGTGCAAAACTCATCATTAGCCCGCCTACCAGCGGAGCTAAGATATAGACCAGCGTAAACGACAGATGAAACAGAACCACTACGCCGAGTATGACGACCAATAGCACCAATAAAAGCGTAGAAAGCAGTTTGGACAGTTTTTCGGTGACTTCCAGTTTGGTATATTCTTTTTGCAGCTCCAGGTATTTCTTGAATTCAATGAAGAGCTGCTGCATATTTTCTATACTTTTGTCGTCTGCAAACATAGTGGTTCTGTTTTTTACCTTATTCCGTTACCTCACCTTTGATTTCCGCAGCAATTTCATCTACCAAGTCTTCCATTTCGCTTCGGTTCAGACGAATCCCTTTCTTACGGAGAATTTCTGCGATTTTGTTACGGGTGTCTTCTCCTTTTTCAGGAGCAAATAAGATACCGAGGGCTGCACCTACTGCGGCGCCACCCAGGAAAGCTGCTAAAACATTTAATCCTTTCATAATGTTGTCCTTTCTATTTTTTAATGAGGTTAATACTACAAAACTAACATTTTTCTTTGAGAAGTTGTTCGCTTAACTTCTTTTTTTTGAATATATTTATTTTTTATACCTGATTGAATGAGAGGGTTGATGTTTTTCTCTACCACTTTCATTCTAGTTTATTTGTTTTTCTCAGAAAAATAAGCTATATTTGGGAAAACCTCATAAAATATTGCACTATGAAGACCAAATTTGATTATTATTACATGTCTCCCTTTTATGAGCTTAATTACTTTATTCTGTTCATTGTTAAGTTGTGTAATCGCACTAAACAGCGTAAAACCAGTAAGAGTACATTGAATAAGTAATGAGACTGGTTGACTCATCCTGATTTTCTAACCGATAAACAGACCAAAACACCCCTCATTGTACCCGGCTCGTATCTGCTTCGTATCCGGTTCGTACCTGCTTCGCTCTGTCTATCTCCGTATAGAAGCGAACAAGACATGGAGCAGATATGAATCGGAAGAGTTTCTGACCAAAACCAGATTTATCATTTTATTCGTTTAATTAAATTTAACTACAAGAGTAGCGTTCAGATTGATTGTTCCGTGTACATTTGTCCTATTATTCGGAATATGAGCTACATGGAGATACGGAAAAGAAAGATATTTTTGATTATCGGGTTGATAGCACTTGTACTGGTTGCTTGTAGCAATACGGATGGCGATTTGGATAATAAGTGGCAACTTAGACAATATCAATATACCGATGGTTCCGTGGAACGACAGGATAGTATCTTCTATAATTTTCAGAAAGGCAGCTTTTCTGCCATTTGTTTGTTGAAAAATGGTGGCTATCAAACGTTTTTTGGGAATTATTCTTTGAAAGGAGATAAAATTTCTATTATTTTGCTGCCCGAAAGCATGGAAGACGAAAATTATGCGTTCTATATAGGGTGGGAAAATGGAGAACGGACGTTTACGGTGGAAGAACTGACCTCTTCATCCCTGCGTTTAGAATATGAAGGTATTCGTTATTTATTCCGTAAATATTGAATATAGTTTAAAGAATTGAGATAGAATTTATTAATAAAAACAATATGATTATGAGAAAATTAGCAATTTTAGGAATGGGACTGTGTGTTGTATTGGCATTCTCTTCTTGCAAATCGAGTGAAAGCGCTTATAAAAAAGCATGAAAAGGCGAAACAACAGGAACTGGCCGAACCTCAGACTGCCGAAACGGTAGAAGTATCTCCGGTAGTTAGTGCTCCGGTTGAAGCAAGAGTAGTAGAAAGTGTGCCTGTGGCAACTGCTGGTGTACGTCAGGAAAAAGTCGAAGTTGTATCGGGTGTTGGTGGTTTGAAAGACTACAGTGTGGTTTGCGGTAGTTTCAGTGTGAAAGCTAATGCTGAAAGCTTGAAGGATTTCTTGGATAAGGAAGGTTACAATGCTTTTATTGCTTTTAATCCGGATGCAGCTATGTATCGTGTGATTGTCAGCACGTTTGCTGACAGAGCTTCTGCGGCTGATGCACGCGACGCTTTCAAGTCTAAGTACTCTAACCGTAAGGATTTCCAGGGTGCTTGGTTATTGTATCGCCTCAAATAATTTAAATTCTTTTTGGTAATTATAGAAAGGGAATTTTCTCTTTCAAAATCAGGCAGTAGCTGGGAAGTTACTGCCTTTTTTCTGTTTATGAGGCAAGAAGAGAGAAGCTTCAACCAAAGTTGAACTGCTCAACCGATTGAGGCTTCTTCTTGGGGGATTGTGCAAGTCGTTTGGTTTAAAGGTCTTATTTATCTAAGTTGAACCTCAAATGCCTGGGTACGTCCGGCATAGACACCACTATCGCTGAAGTCACAATTTACGGTTCCTGAACGTTTTCTGGTATAAATATTCACGGTTATGCCGGACTGGGACTGTGCAGGGTCGGCAATATGAACTTCCACTTTATCTTTATCAATGTTCTTGATTATCAAAGCGCAACCTTTATCTACTTTTACCGTCATATCTTTGCTGGTGAATTCTCCTGCATTATGAAATACCATTTGCCAAATGCCGCTCTTTTTATTTCTTACTACTTGTGCATTTTCTGTATTGTCTAAAATCTCAATATTATTTTTTCGTCGGTAATTCTTCATCTCCTTAGCGGATTGAATGCCGGGAACAACAATGTAAGCATAAGTTGCCAGTTCCGGGGTAATACCATGATTTAGCCCCAGGGTGAATACTTTTTTCTGTATGCTACCGTTGGAAGTGGAATGATTGATATCGTACCAACTTCCTGTTTGTACTTGGTTGGTTGCAACCACTTGTTGCCCGTCAGGCAGTAAATATCCTACTTTGTTGTGTAGAATCCACTCAGGAGAATTGTAATTGAAAGTTCCGTCATTAATCTCAGATATTTTTCCTTTCTGGCAGACTATGGCATTCTCGGTAGATGACAGGCATTGATTGATTGTCGTGAATATAGGGTACGATGATGTGGAGTGTATGCCTGCTCCAAGACATACTACCTCATCGTCGAAAAAGAACCATGCTTTGTGTGCACTGGTGTTGATTCCGGCATACGAGTCTGTGTACGAATAGACTGATGCTCCGTATAGGCTGTCGGATACGCCGCCGGCGAAGGTTGAAGTTCCGGGAGTCTGCCAATCACTGGCTGCCATAGGAATTTCGTCCACTTGCGGAGCCGTTGTTCCGGGAATGCGTGTCCAGTTCCAGACGGGAAAGATTTCATCATATTCGTTTCCATCGACAGCTATGTTGGTACATCCGTCGGACATGAAGTAGGTCTTTAGGTTTTCTCCATTTCCATATTCGCAACGGGCTGTGCGGTTAGATGCCATGCGTACGTCAAAAGTATAAGTGGGACGTATGTGCAAGGTGTAATCTCCTCGGAAATAGTGAGTATGCTTTGCTGTGAGTGCATAATTGGCAGGCTGTTTGCCGTCCAGGCGGGCTATGATTTCTTTGAATTTATTGGCATGATCCGGGTCCAGTTCGACCATGCGTTTGGCAAATAGCATTGTATGTGTCTTTTGGGTGACTCCGGGGCGGCTTACACCTCTGCCCAGCACGTCAAATAACATGTATTGACCGCGTATGGTAGAATAATAGGTTTCGCGCATAAATTTGCTTAGTAGGGCTAACTTATCTTGTGGTATTGCATATTGTGTACCTTTAGTGTACATGGCTATTTGAGTTACCCCTTTCAGGATTTCGTCTCCGTATCCACCTATATAGAGTTGTTGTCCATGCTGGAAGTAACTGTTGTCATGCTGAAACCCTTCTTTTGTAGTATATACAATTGGATTATAAACATTTTCGAGTGCAAATTTCAGGTCTGCTTCATTTTCGGAAAGACATGCACGATATATCCAGTGCAAGGCAATGTCTGTGCGGTTGGCTCCTGTCCATTTGGCGGGGTTTCCACCATCTGTTTTCATTCTTTCCAGTATTTTGTTTTCTAATTCTTTGTTCAACTGTTTTTCTCCTGTTCGCATTTGTATCAGTAATATCCCCAGGCGTTGGGGTTCGGCAATTTGATTGTACCACCAGTTATGACACCAGGGATTGCGTTCATGCCAGTATTCCAGCCCTTGCTGTATTTTTGCAAAGAGATTTTCGTCCTTATAATATTTATTACTCGGATTGGTATATGCAAATACGAAATTATACAGACGGTCGATGTGTTCCAGGGGAGGCCAATTAGTTCGCTGTATACTACCGTAGTCTACATCTGTAAATGAGCCGTCAGCCTCATTGTATTTCTTCAAAGCTTCGTCAATGGAAGGGTTTTGAGCAAAGTCAATCCTGATTTTTTGCATCAATACTTCAAAATCGTCATTGTTGCCCGGAGGATTGAGGGTTGTTACTGCATTTGCCTTTACCGATATCATACTGCTCATGATGAACAATATAATAAGATGAACTGTGATTTTCATATTATTTTCAACGTTATTATTTTATACTATGATAATTATCTTTTTTCTACTCAACCATTTCATATATCTGATTTCCGGCCAACAAGAATGCTCCTACACCATATACTTCCGTCATTTCGCGGGTTACCTTCTTCGGGTCGGCACCGATGGGTTGTACATAGCCCAGTTTTCCATCTTTTTCCACGGCTTTTATCAGTGCTTTCCATCCTTTTTCGATGGCGGGCATAAAAGTTGTTTTGTCCAATAATCCTTCATTTACACCATAGGCTAATGCGTATACGATGAATCCTGTGGCACTCGTTTCGGGAGACGGGTAGGAATCCGGGTCCAGAAGGCTTGCATGCCAATATCCGTCTTTGCCTTGCAACTGAATTATGCGCTCGGATAGGGTGATGAATAAATCCTGATAGAACTGGCGGTGCATGTTGCTGTGTGGCAGGGTTTGTAGAATTTCGCAAAGACCTCCTAAGACCCAACCGTTTCCACGTCCCCAGAATACCTTTGTGCCATTGGCTTCTTTTTGCTTGAAATAGCGATGATCTCTGTAGAACAGTTTTTCTTCTTTATCAAACAAATAGTCGTAAGTTGCCTTATATTCCCGGTTCATGAATTCGATGTATTTCCAGTCGTTTGTCAGCATATACATTTTGGCATATACGGGGGGAGCCATAAATAAGGCATCGCACCATGACCAACGTTCTAAACTGCTCATGTTCCTGTAATCCAGTTCCAATGTGCTGGCTGACGGGTGATTGATGACGAATTCCGTACGTGCCAGTGTGGGAAGCAGCATGTTGCGGTCGTGATACTTCTGGTACATATCCAGAAATACCTGTCC